>Ga0073932_1000539_pt1 | contig 92400 bp, 85 predicted proteins | sample DewCreD2012metaG_FD_76967 | JGI IMG/M metagenome (GOLD analysis project Ga0073932, IMG submission 76967) | Hot spring sediment bacterial and archeal communities from British Columbia, Canada, to study Microbial Dark Matter (Phase II) - Dewar... ...
ACATTGGCGCGCAGATGTTCCACCGATTTCGTCCCCGTCAGCACAACCCCGGTAAAGGGAACTCCGAGCACGAACGCAAAGGCCTCTCGCGCGGAAATTCCGCGGTCTTTGTGCAGCAATTCACCCATCCCGAAGGGCCGGTTCACGGCAATCCGCATCCCCCGCCTGCGCGCTGCTGTGATCGTCCCCTCAAAAATGCGGTTCCCGGTGTTGTACGGGAGTTGCAGCAAGCTGTAACTCGAGTCTTCCAGGACCCGCCCCGCCGAGACCAGGTCGCTGACACTCGCGCCCAGAACGGGCACCCCGACGCTGCGCGCGTATTCCCAGGCCCGCAACAGCCCGTCGCTCTGCAAAGCCGCGGGGGTGGTCTTGTGCAGTTGCAGTACATCCGGAACACCGAGCCGCTCAATGCTCCGGTCCAGACTGCGCCTGAGCGACTCATAGGAATGATCTACAAACGGTTCGCCCTTCTCCGCATCCCAGTGCTCTCCGAATTTCGTCGCCACCTGGATCTGCCGCCGCGCGGACGAGCCAAGAGACCGTAGGAATCGTCCCAGCCGGCCCTCGCTCAGGCCATATGAAGGAGCCGTGTCAAAATAGCGAACACCCAGACTCAAGGCGGTCTCGAGCAGCGCCAGCGCCGTCCGCTCGTCAGGCACAACAGGCTCGGCATAGCCCCAAGGCCTGCCGATTCCGATCAACCCCAGGCCCAATTCCACATTCCCGGCTCCACACTCCGGCAAGCGCATGTTGTGCCTCGTCAAGAACTTCTGTCCCCCAGTCTAGAGGTTTGTGGCGGAACGGTGGCTGGCTCCGCTTTGCCGTCTCCGCCACCCGGCAAGCGCAACGTCTCCAGCCAGGAACGAAAGCAGTACAATCGGGAGCGAGCCGGGAGGGGAAGTGCATGTTACTCATTCTTCACGGAACAATCCGCCGGTCGCTGACTCGATTCTGTCTGTGCTTTGCAGCGTTGGCCGCCGTCGCCTCGCCTGCCGAAGTGGGCATCGTTGTCAAGAGCCCGATGCCGCCGCCCGCCTGGGCGCTGCTCGAGCGAGCGTTGCTCCGCTTCAATTCGGAGGCTTGCGACTGGTTCGCCGCCAGGTATGTCGATGACCGGGGATACCTGCTGCATACGCCCCGCTGGGGCACGCTCGACGGGCCGGACGACGCCATCGAAACCTTCTACAACTGGACCCTTCTGCACGCGCTCGGCGGATCCGACTCCGTCGTGGAGCTCTACAAGAAGGCCCAGGAGGGACACTGGCGTCAGTACAACGAGCTGCGCACCAAGCTCACCGATCTCGCATCGAACGGAGCTTACTACAAAGAGTTCATCACCATGTCCGACTGGTTCCACACCGGCGAAGGCATGCGCGCATTCATGCTCCTGGGACTTTCGCAGCCAACTGACCCTCGTTATCGTGAACGCATGACGCGTTTCGCCGGTCTTTACATGAACGAAGATCCCGACGCCCCCAACTACGACCCCGTCAACAAGGTGATCAAGAGCATATGGAATGGCAGCAAGGGGCCGATGATGCGCAAGGCCACGGTCTACGACTGGGTCGGCGACCCCGTCCCCGGCCGCTTCCACCTGCTCCATAGCGGCAAACGCGGCGAGATGCTCGACCTCGAAAAGTCGTACCCGAAGATGCTCGCGCACTGTAATGAGTACCTCGACAGCGTGGGGGACAACTCGCTCAATCTGGCCGCCACAATGCTTGCCGCCAATGCCTACATGCTCACAGGCGAGGCAAAGTACCGAAACTGGATCATCGAGTACGTGAACGCCTGGAAGGAGCGTACGGAGCTGACCGGAGGCAACATCCCCAGCAATGTCGGCCTCGATGGCAAACCCGGCGGCGAGTACAACGGCCAGTGGTGGAAGGGGACCTACGGCTGGAATTTCACGATCTTCGATGGCGAGATCGAGCAGATCGCACATCGCAACTACTTCACCGTCGGACCCTGGACCGGCTTCAGCAATGCCCTCCTTGTGACCGGGGACCAGTCCTACATCGGCGTCCTCCGGCGCCAGATGGACAACATCTATGCCAACAAGAGGACCGAGAACGGACGCACGCTTCTCCCACAAATGTACGGCGATCCGCGAGGCTACAAGTACGACGGTCCCCCCAGTTGGTATCAATACACCGCCAACCTCTTTACGGACCGGCTGACCGAGATCTACCTGTGGTCGATGGATCGGAAGGACCTCGAGCGGGTGCCGATCACCGGCTGGATCGGCTTCCTCGAGGGTAAGGACCCCGGCTATCCCGTAAACACCTTGCAGTCCGAGTACGAGCGGGTGCGAAAAAAGCTCGCGTTCCTCCGCGAAGACAAGACCACAGCCGATACGCGCCTGGCCGATTACCTTCTCGAATACAACCCGCCTGAGACCAATGGCTTGATGAATCTCATGCTCGGCGGTTACATCGCCCCCAGCAGCCGCCAGTGGACACTGCACTCCCGCTTCCGGTACTTCGATCCGGCGAACCGGCGGGCGGGAATCCCCGAAGATGTGGGCGCCTTGGTCGAGAAACTGGCCGCCGATTCGGCTGTCGTCACGCTGGTCAACCTGAACCCTGTGCGCCCCCGTGAAGTCATCGTGCAAGCCGGCGCATATGGCGAACACCGGTTCGAGTCGGTGGCGATGAGTGGCCAGAACGTGACCATCGGCGGGCCGCTCCTTTCGGTTCGTCTGGAGCCTGGCTGCGGCGCGCGCCTGGAGTTCAAAATGGCGCGTTACAGGAATCAGCCCACCCTCGCTCACCCCTGGGACCGCGGCTGGTACGGCCAGCGGTAGCAGGTGGCGGCGGGCTTTGGCCCCCGGCTCCCGCGAACAGCGCCGGCATTACGGCGGTCGATACTGCTTTCTGCCCCAGGAGTCTGTCCGCCACGCGCGTCGACATCCGCGCGCCAAAGGTCTTGAGGACGCCAGGCTGAATTCCATAGTGAAGCGAGACTGTCATCTCCGTTCCCGATCTGGCGAGAGAATCGAGGTCGCTCGATGCGCACCCCCCTGCCCAAGGCGGACGGATCGCGAACGAATCGGGCCGGACGGACCTCATGCCGGCGCTGCCGTCCCCGGACCGCTCTTGACTCCCTCCGCCCGCGGCAGTACTCTCAGATTGGCCTCGCGAACGCCGGCAGAGCCAAATGGTCGCCACTCATCTTCACGCGAGGTTGTTGAACTCCCTCCTGCTGGATGGGCCCTTTCGGGAGCCTGGCTGCTTTTCCGCCATTCTGCTCGTGCGCCGGATCGCAGGATGGGAAACCGGCCCCGGTTCAAGAACGACAACGTGGTTCGCGGCCGGGAAGCTTAGGAGGATCCATGACATTGCGTATGATCTGCCTTTCCGTGGTCGCTTTCCTGTTGATCACTGCGGGGTGCCAGACCGCGCCCCAGCCCCAGCCGAAGACCGATGCCGCCGCTGACCTGAACGCAATCAAGGCCCTTTCGGATCAGTTCCTCGCGGCCTTCAATTCCGCCGATGCCGCCGCCATGGCTGCTCTTTACGCCGAGGACGCAATCATGATGGACCCGGACCAGCCGGCCATCGAAGGCAGGCCGGCCATACAGGCGGCATACGAGTCCAGGATCAAGGAGAGCGCGGGCAAAGTCTCGTACTCTGCCGCGCACACTTCCCTGGAAACCCAGGTGGCCGGCGATTGGGCATTCGACCGCGGCAACTACACCGTCACCGTCACCCCCAAGTCTGGCACGCCCAGTGAGCTGTCTTTCAAGTACATCACCATCTGCAAACGTCAGCCCGATGGCTCCTGGAGAATCTACCGCGACATCAGCAACGGCAACACCCCTCCGCCCAGCTCATCGGAACAGAAGAAATAGCGCGCCGCGACAACGGGCCAAGCGTCCCGCGAGCGGTCTGGAGCCGCCTTTGCTCCGGGATCCACCCCGTTTCCGGTGTGGACCCTGCACAGCCCGCCAGGGAAGTGGTGCGCCTGGAGTGATTCGAACACCCGACCTTCTGGTTCGTAGCCAGACGCTCTATCCAACTGAGCTACAGGCGCACGAACAGTATTCTAGCAAATCGGCGCGGGCTCTCTGGGACAAGGGCGGCGGGCCACGAGGGGGTCTCAACGCGCCTTCGACTCATCCGCGGCGTGGCCCCCGGCTCAATCTCCCGCCGCCGCTGCGTAGTTCATGCCCAGCGCTCACGCCCACCGCTTGGCCAGTTCCTCCAACCCGCTGTTCCGCAGGTCTTCCGGAGACATGGCGATGCGAAAGCGGCAGTCAGCGTTGAAGTTGAGAAAGAACGGCTCTGCAATCGATGGGATGCGCGAAGGTTCTTCGACGTTTAGGATGATTACCGCGCCCCGCTTGCCGTCGCTTTCGGAGAAATAAACCGCTTCCGGTTTGAGGTCGTCGAGAATCCTGGCAAGGATCTTCCCCGCCGTTCCCTGGCGGACAAATGTATTGAAAGGCTCGTGCGGCATCTGAACTTCCAGCATCATTCTCACAGGCATCCCTCCCCTGACGGCCGGCGGTGCGCCTGCCCCCGGTCCGGGGAACAAACGCAACCGCGCGTCCAACTGATGGGATTGTGGAAGGACCGAAAAGTCGCAGGAATGCGCAGAGTTTACCTCAGTAAGCTGCGATCTTCCCATCCGCTGTCAAGCGCAATCGGCGTCCGCGCCAGATCACGGTATTGCCGGACAGGCCGACCACCCACACCGCCACGCTCCACAGATCCCGCAGCGGAATGAGGTAGAAATGGCGGAACACGTCGCGGCTGCGCAGGATGCCGCCGCCGACCAGCAGTCCGGCGGCCATGCGGAGGGCAAGCAGACCCGCGGCAGCCCACCCCAGGCCGGCCGCCGCGGCCGCCAGCGACCAGAAAGAGCCGTTCGAAAGCAGCAGGCCCAGGTAGCCGCGGGGTTTGGAGACGCGGATGGTCCGTGCCCACCGAATCTGATGTCGCCAGACCTCGCGCCAGGATTCCCCGGAGAACCAGGTTTCGACGGCTACCTTGGCAAGCACTACGTCCCGTCCCAGCGCCGCGATGCGCACGGCAAGCTGCAAATCGTCGGCAATGTACGACGACAGGACTTCAAAACCGCCGGTCGCCTGAAGCTCCTCCGCCCGGACCAGCAGCGACGCCCCCAGCCCGATGTCGCGTACGCCGAGCAGCCGCGCCGCCAGCACGCTCACCGCAAAATCGGTCGCCAGTCCAATCGCCTCCCAGCGGCCCGGCCAGTGGTCCGAGAGTCCGCCGTAAAGACAGGTGACCAGCCCCACGCCAGGATCGTCGAGCGGCGGCACGATCCGGCGGAGGTAGCCGGGCGGGACGCGCACGTCGCTGTCGGTGACCAGCAGCAGAGGATAGCGCGCGTGTCTGGCCAGTTCGGCCAGCACACCCACCTTGCGGTTGGCGGCGGGCGCGGCGCCCGGAACAACGCGCACCCGGCCCGGCGGCGCGGCGGCCATCAGCACGCGCGCTTCCTCCAGGGCGGGATCGGCCGGGTCTTCCGCGCCGAAAAGGATTTCGAAGCAGGGATAGTCCTGCGCGATGTGAGTCAGCGCGGCCTCACGGAAATGCGGATCGCGCCCGCAGACCGGCTTCAGAATGGAGACCGGAGGCAGATTCCGGGCGGCCGGCTCGCGCTGCCGCAGGTGGCGGATAGCGCCCGCCAGCGCCAGCAATTGATAGGCGGCCGCGGCCAGGACCGGGAAGAGCAGCAGCCAGGTCACAGAGCAACCAGGGCCACGCCGCACGCCACCAGCAGCGCTCCCGCCCAGCGCTTCCGGCTGATGCGCTCGCGCAGGATCGAGCGGGCCAGAACCGTCTCAACCACGTAACTGGCCGCCGTAGCCGGAACCGCGAAGCTCAGGTCCGCCACGGAGAGCAACGCCAGGAAGGCGAAAAACGAAACAGCCATGAAGAGAATCGATGCGGATACGAACGGGTTCTGCGCCACCTTGCCGAGCGCCCTCCCCAAAGCGCCCACCCGGAAATCGTGGATCTCTCCGTGGCGCTTCATGCCGAGCGTCTGGAACAGGTCCGCGCAAGTCGTGGCGGCGACGATGGCGGCGACGAGAGCCCACTTCACGGAGCTTTCCTCCGGCCTCCGGTTGTCCGGATCGGCGTCCCGCCGACCAGGAAAGCGCCGGCTACGATCAACAAGCTCCCGGCCCAGCGCTGCCAGGATACCTGCTCCGCGAGCAGAAACTTGCCCGCCAGCACCGTGAGCACGTAGCCGGACGCCGTCAGTGGAAGCACATAGGAAAGATCCGCCCAGCTCAGCAGCGTCATACGCGAGAGCATCCAAAGCACCAGCAGGCTGATGCCCGCCGCCACCCACGGATTCAGGAAGATACTGAGCCACCCCAGCGGTCCCGAAGAAAAGGCCCCCTGCCCCTTGAGCCCCCGGCTCAGCAGAGCGTTCCCCCCCACGTTGGAGACCACTACCACCGCGCTGACGAGCAGCGTCTTCAGGCCCAGCGGCCTGCCGTACCCGCTCATGTGGCGGCCTGCCCCTCCGCCTTGGCGCCCAGAGCCGACTTCTCCTGGCGGACGAACCTCTTCCGCTTGGATCGCAGGGCAAGGTACTCCCGGGCCTCCTTGTAGAGCCGCTTTCGCTCCGCCGGATCGAACGCCGCCTTGCGCACCAGCCGCCACGCGACCCGAGGACGGAAGTAGTACTCGCCGTAGAACCTTTCCACCCAGTCCACCAGCTCCGCCCGGTCCAGTCCCGGATAGATGATGTTGGGAAGCTGGTGGCCCGTTTCGTCGGTCATCGAATTGATCGTAATCAGCCCGTTCTTCTGCACGTAATCGTAAAACTCTGTCCCGGGATAGGGATGCGCGATCGAGACCTGGATCGTCTCGACATCCAGCCGCTTGGCGAATTCCACCGTGCGCGCCAGCGACTCGCGCGTCTCCCCCGGCAGCCCCACGATGAAATCCCCGTGGATCGTCAGACCGGCCTTCTTCGCGTTCTCCGTAAAACGCAGCGCCATCTCCACCGTGGCGCCCTTCTTGATGTTCTTAAGGATCTGCGGATCGCCGGACTCGTATCCCACAATCAGCAGCCGGCAACCCGCCTCGCGCATCGCCTTCAGCGTCTCGTAATCCGTCGTCACCCTCGATGTGCACGACCACGTGAACTTCAGAGGCTTCAGCTCCTTGCACAATTCCAGCGTGCGCGCCTTCTGATAGTTGAACGTATCGTCGTCGAAGAAAATCTCCTGCAAGCCGGGAAATGTCTCCAGGGCGTAACGGACTTCGTTGGCCACATCCTTCGCCGACCGCCTGCGCCACCGATGCCCCGAGGTGGTCTGCGGCCACAGGCAGAACGTGCACATAGCCGGACACCCCCGTGAACTGTAAAACGCGATGAAGGGGTGCCGCAGGAATGGCACGTTGTAGCGCCTGAAGTCCAGATCCCGCTGGTACACCTTCGTCACCCAGGGCAGGGCGTCCAGGTCCTCGATCGCCGGCGCCTCCGGATTGTGCACAAAACTGCCGTTCCGCCGGAAGCTCGCCCCGGCAATCTCCTCAAGCGGCTTGCCTTTGGCGAAATCCACAACTTGGTAATCGAACTCCCGGCGCACCACGAAATCAATCGCATTGGAGGAATTCAGGATCTTCTCCGGCTCCACCGTTACGGGCGGCCCCACAAACGCGATCTTCAGTCTTGGATTCTTGTCCTTCATCCGCTCCGCGATCTCTATGTCCACCGGCAGGCCCGGAGTAGAAGTAAACAAGACCAGAAATTCGAAATCCCCGGCCATGCCCACGGTCTGCTCGATCGAGACCTTATGAGGAGGCGCGTCTACCACTCTGCTGTCAGCCAGCATCCCGGCGGGGTAGCACAGCCAGACCGGATACCAGTAGGACTCGATCTCCCTCGTGGCCGGCCAGCGCGAACCTGCGCCGCCGTCGAAGCCCTCAAAAGATGGTGGGTTCAGAAACAGGGTGCGCATGGGAATATCTATGAGTTTACGGCACCCGTGGACCGATCACAACTACTGTGGCAGGTTTGGTTTACGATGCTAAAGGGAGGTCGTATGTTGAAATCCGCGCTCATCGCATTCGTCGCCGCTGCCGCCGTCCAGGCCGCCAACTATTCCGCCCGCCAGACGGTTATCGATACCGTCGAGGCCGTGATTCTCACCGACGCCGCCCGCAAGACCGAAGTCACCATTGTCCCCTCCATCGGCAACATGGGCTACGAAATGAAAGTCAACGGGAAAAATGTCCTTTGGGTCCCGGAAGGCGGCTTGGCGAAGTTCAAGGCCCGGCCTACGCTTTCCGGGATTCCGTTCCTGGCGCCTTGGGCTAACCGCCTGGAACGCCAGGGCTTTTTCGCCAACGGCAAGAACTACCTGTTCAACATGGGACTCGGCAACGTGCGCGGCAACATCCCCATCCATGGCTTTCTGTCGGCTTCCGCCGCCTGGCGGGTGGTGGAAGCCAAAGCCGACGGCAAGAGCGCCTGGGTGAAGAGCCGCCTCGAATTCTGGAAATACCCCGACATGATGGCTCAGTTCCCCTTCGCGCATACGATCGAAATGACCTACCGGCTCCAGGAAGGCGCTCTGCAAGTCGAAACCGTCCTCCTGAACCACGCAACCGAGCCCATGCCGGTCTCCGTCGGTTACCATCCCTATTTCCGCCTGCACGAGTCCCCCAGGGATAAATGGAAGATCCACGTCCCCGTCCGCGATCACTGGGTCCTGAACCAAAGCAATTTGCCTACCGGCGAGGTCAAGCCGGCAGATCTCACCGATCCGATCCCCCTCGAGGGCCGCACCTTCGACGACGTCTTCAGCGGACTGATCCGGGGACAGGACGGCCGCGCGGAGTTCTGGATGCAGGCCGAAAAGGAAAAACTTTCCGTCACGTACGGTCCCAAGTACACCGTCTGCGTGCTCTGGGTGCCCAAAGGCCGTGACTTCCTTTGCTTCGAGCCTATGGCGGCCATCACCAACGCCATGAACCTGGCCCACACCGGGGTCTACAAGGAACTCCAGAGCGTTCCCCCCGGCGGCGAATGGCGCGAAAGCTTCTGGATCCGCCCGTCAGGGTTCTGAACGCCAACTGGCTCGCCGGACCGCGCGGGAATGGATGTGGGGCACTCGCAGATGCCGAGCGCCAGTCTTCGGGAATTCACGGTGACGCAGGAATCCGCCGCGCCGCGGAATCGCTCTCAGTCGCGCCGCCAGGATTTCCCACCCAACAGGGCGTCCGGCGAGCGCCCCTCAAGGTTCGCCTGTGCGCGCAGGAGCTCAGCAGCGGGTCTGCGCGGCCGCTCCAGTTGCTCGGCCCTGTCGTTCCAGTCCTCCCGCCATTCCTTGCACCTCTTCCACAGCGCTTCCTCTCGCCAGCCAGAGCCAAGCCACCTGCGCCGGCCGTCAAACAGCCCCTATCCTCGCGCGATCTCCGCGAAACATTCCAGCCCTCTCTGGATCACGCCCCCGTATCCGTGCCCCGGCCGCGACCACGCCCCCGCCAGATACAGGTTCTTCACCGGCGTTGAGTGTCCGATGCGTCGGTCGCCGGAGTTGTCTACCGTCTGGTCCCAGCCGTAGATGGCGCCTTGGAATTTGCCCGTGTACCGCTTGTTCGTTAAAGGCGTTCCAATCTCTTTCACCTCGATGGCCTTCGAAAGCCCTGGCAATAGCGCGCGTTCGGCGCGCTCAATCAGGATGGCCGCCATGCGCTCCTTCTCGCGGCGGTAGGCCGCTTTGCGGCCCGCAAAGTAATCCCTTTCAAACGGGGCCCAGTGGTCGTACCCTTGCAAGGAGATGAGATTCAGCGTGTTCTTACCTTTGGGGGAGTAGTTCGAAAAGAGCTGGAATGTTCCCCTGTTCTCGCAGGAAAACGGCCGGTGGCCGCAGTCCCCTGGATCCCCTTGCCTGAGACGGGCTGCGGATCGGCTACGCCCTCAGAACCGCTCCCGCCCGCTCCATCTCTTCGAGGGCTCGCGCGCCGTCCTGCTCGCTCAAGGATTGGATCGCCCGCACCCGGATCTCGACCTCCCGGCCGGCTTTCAACAGCCCCAATACGGCCAGCCGCACGCAGTGCTCGGTCACGACCCCGTAAACGACACAGCGCTCGGCGCCGAGTTCATCCAGCAGTCGGAGCAGGTTCGGATTGCTGAAGCAATCGAGAGCCTGCTTTTCAAGCAGGAACTGCTGGAATCCCTCTACCGCAACGCTCCCCGGTGTGGAGGGAATCACGATGCGCCGCTCGAGCAGCGTCGCGGAGGGCTTGCGCTGCCCCATGCTCCCGGCTACGCAGTGCGCCGGCCAAGTCCCGAATTCTGGGTCATCTTCCCCATGGGCGTCCATCGTGGAGATCACGGGATTGCCCTCAGCCGCCGCCTGCCGGTTCAATTCTTCGATCGCCGGCAGGATCTTCTCGGCTCCAGGCGCATAGAGCGCCCCTGCCGGAAACAGAAAATCGATTTGCGTGTCGACGTCGACGTAGACGGTCTTCATGACGCCGCCCTCCCCAGCCGCCCGCGCACCCGCTCCGCCAGGCTCAGCAGGGCCCGGCTGTACTCGATTCGATGCGGCTCGGGCGAATCCAGCCGCCGGCAGGCGGCCGGCAACTCGGACAACTGTCTTTTGGCATAGGCTTGCGCCTCGGCGGCCGTGGGCAGGGGTTCGGTCAGCCTCCCCTCCAGCAGCACCAGCCTGAGCAGCGATTTCGCTGTCTTTGACGGCGGTCCCTCCCAGGCGCACGCGATCACGTCGCGGTCCTCCAGGCGGTAAACCTGCTTCGCGCCGGGATAGGTCGCCTTCTCCTCGCTGAACTTCGCCGTGTAGCGCTGAATGCCCCCCGATTCCAGCTCCACGAGCTTGTACACCGCGTTCAGCCGTGGAGAATCGGCCGAGGTGACCAGCTCGGTCCCGACTCCGAACGCGTCGATCGGCGCGCCCTGCTGAACCAGACTTTGGATGCGGAACTCATTCAAGTCGCCGCTTGCCATGATTCTGGCGTCCTGCAACCCCGCTTCATCCAGTATCGCCCGCGTTTCGCGTGACAGCTTCAATAGATCCCCGCTATCCAGCCGCACGCCCCACAGCGGTTTCCCTAAGGCCGCGGCTTTCCGCGTCCCTTCGAGCGTGTCGTAGGTGTCCACAATATACACGGTCGAGCTTCTCAGCAGGGCCTGAAGCCGGCGGAATGCTTCCTCCTCATCCGGAAATGCCTGCACCCAGGAATGCGCCGCCGTTCCGTACACGGGGATCCCGTACAACTTCCCGGCCAGTGTGTTGCTCGTGCCGAGACAGCCACCGAGGTAAGCCGCGCGCGCCGCCACAACACCCGCCATCGGAGAATGCGCCCTCCGCGTCCCGAACTCGACCACCCCCCTGCCTCCCGCTGTCTGCACAATCCGCGACGCCTTCGTGGCCACCAGGGATTGAAAGGAGATCGTCGACAGCAGATACGTCTCCGCAATCTGCGCCTCAATCAGCGGCGCGCGCACCGTCAGTACCGGCTCCCCGCTGAATACCGGCGTCCCCTCCGGAACGGCGAGCGCGTCTCCAGTGAACCGAAATCGCCGCAATCGGTCGTAAAAAGCCTCGGACACGCCGGCGAGTTGAGGAAGAGTACGCAGATACCGCAGATCATCTTCCGCGAAACGCACCGAAGTCAGATAATCCACGGCCTGCGCCAGGCCGGCCGCGAGGATGTAGCTCCGGTTGGGAGGCAGGTGGCGGATCGTCAGCTCAAAGGTGGCCTTCTCCTCGGATTTCCCGGCTTCGAAGTAGCCGGCCGCCATCGTCAGTTCGTAGAGGTCGGTTAGCAACCCGAAACTCGGGCCTTGAGAATTCACTTCTTCTTCTCTGCTTTCGGCTCCTGGTGCTCCTTCACTTCCGCGGCAGCCTTCTGCAACTCCTCCAACGTCTTCGCGTCGATCTCATAGACGGAAGGCTCGCCTTCTCTCTTCGCCAGGCAAACCGTCCCCTGCCGCGAGATCGACACGCGCTCCACCCTCTTGCCCTCGTTGGACGTCACCGCCGCCTCGAACACCGGTGCCGCGAACCCGCTCGTCACGAACCTGGTCGCGCTCAGGTCCCTCAGCTTGTCGATGACCGCGTTGATGCTCGAGGCGTCCACCTGCCGCGAGCCTTCCATCCACTTATCGCCGCTCTTCTGGTACACCGTCTGCTTGCTGCCGTCGCGAATCTCGATCTTGGATGGATCGCTCCAGCCGAAATCGAACAGCTTCTTGTTCCGGAAATCGTCCAGCGGCTTGTCCAGCGCCTCGCCCAGATCGCTGAACACCTTGTGCGCCCCCGCCACCACGCTGCTGCGTGCGTAATAATTCTGCTGCTTGTCGCGCCGGATCTCTAGTTGCTGCGTCCCCGAAGCATCCGTCACACGGGCCACCCCCACCAGCGCCGCCCCCGTGAACGCAGACGTTGCCCTCTTCTCATCGTCCTCGGTGATCGAAGCGTCCATCCGCGCCCCGCTCAGCTTCCGGATCAGCTCCTCCACATGACCGCCATCCGCCCGCAGCGGCTGCGGCCGGATGATCTGCCACTGCCCTTGGGCATCCTTGCCGAATTCGATCGTCTGCCCCTTGGCCGTAAGCTCGACTCGCGTCAGCGTGTCGCTGCTGAACGTTAGCAGACGCTTGTCCCTCAGTTCGCGAGGCGTCTTCTCCAGGCTGGACTTGTTGTAAGAGGCGACCGTGTAAACCTTTTCCTCCCCGTCCAGCTTCGCAAACCAGCCCGATCCGGTCGGCGTCTCTTCGCCAAAGAACAGCCGGTGGGATTTGCCGTCCTTCATCGTCACCGCCACTTCCAACGACGGACGGTCCAGGCCGAACGGCGCCAGATCGGATGCTTTCTCCTCCACCAGGCGGTCGGCCGAAAGCGAAGACAGCGTCGAAACCATCCCGCCCGCGGCGTCCTGGTCCACCGGAAACTGCGGGGGCGTCGTCATGGCCCAGGGTCCCGCGTCCTGCCTCCGCAGAATCACCGGCTCGGCCCCCGCCCTTCGCACCTCAATCTGCTGAATCTGATCGGCCGTAAGCGAAAGGATCTGCGGCGGCGCATCTTTCGAAGGCTTGGCCTCTTCGGCTTTCTTCGCCCGGTTGGACCAGTAAATCGCGCCTCCCAGCGCCGCCAGCACCGCGGCCGCTACAAGCAGACCTCGCAACCGCATCGCCTACCTCCTCCGCCACCAGACTCCCACGCCCGCCGCCAGCGCCATCAGCGGCAGAAGGATTACGCTCGTGTAGAACACCCATTTCATCTGCCGGCTCGTCAGACTCAGTCGCCGGTCCTCCGGCTCCTTCGGCCGGATCGAAATCAGGTCCTCATCCGAGGAGAGCCAGTTCATCATGTTCATGAACAGGTCCCGGTTCCCGTTGAAGCGCAGAATGTTGTTGGACACCCATCCTGCCGATCCCACGACCACAAACCGGCCCTGCGTTCCTTCCTTGCCGGTGTTGTATGTGGATGCCGCGGCCAGCGCCAGGGGTCCCTTCTTGTCCCGGGCGGGATTGATATCGATTGACGGCGACGCAAGATTCGACGTCGCAAAACTGTTGCCGGATGTGGAGAATAGCGTCTCGGGGGCGGTCTTATCCGTGCTCTTTACTTCCAGGCTTCGCGCTACCGGAAACGCCGTCGCAATCTCCTTCATCTCGCGCACAATCACGTGCGAGGTGTAGTCGATGACCAGGGGCACCTCCGGCCCCAGACCGAAAATCCGCCCGATGCCGCTGGTGTCCAATACCAGGTTCTTGTTCAGCGTCACCCCCCAGCTCTCCAGCAGCTTCGTCAGCGCCGCATTCTCCGAAATGTCCGATTTGCCCAGCTTGAGCGGCGGATCCAGCATGAATAATGCCCTGCCTCCGCCCTCGACGTATGCCTTGATCGCCTCCACCGCCGGCTGAACGTAATCGAACCGCGGCCCCCCCACAATCAGCACCGTGCAATCGGAAGGCACTTCCGGCTTCTCCAGCAGGGAGATGGTCCTGGTCCTGTAGTTGTTCCGCTCAAGAAGTTCCTTCAAATTCGAATATCCGCTTCTTTCCTCCTCGCTGAAACTGTGCTCGTCGCTGCCCGAAATGGCGCAAGCCGTTCGCGTCCCGCCCTTCAGAGCCCGGATCAGCGCTCCCGTAATCTCTTCCTCCGTAAGACTCTTGGCTTCCTCCCGCTTGTCGTTGGCCTGCACAAAGATCGTTCCGTAGCTCCGCACCCCCTCGGCCTTGGCGACCTGCGGTTTCTTGTCCGGATCCACGTACTCCACGCTCAGCTTCGGCGAGAGATTGTCGTAGCGGTCCAACAGGTCTCTGGCCCGCGTGAACTCGCTGGTCTTGTCGAAATAGATGATCTTGGCGTCCTGCTTCAGCCCCTTGGCCACCTTCACCGTCTGGTCCGACAGGCTGAATTTTTTGTTCGACGTCGAATCCCAGGACTTGTTGTGCCGGTTGGCGAGCCAGTTGACGGCTCCCAGGATGGCCAGGACGATGCTCAAGTACGCGATCAGGTAACCTGTGTACTTTGTCTGTCTTGCTCTGAGCCAGCCGAATCTCATTTCCTAAGCCCTCCACCGAACCGATTCCATCGAACGCGCCGTCAGAAACAGCCCCAGGAAAATCGCCGACAAGTAGAAAATCACGTCCTTGCTGTCCAGCACACCCTTGGAGAAGGGCTCGTAGTGTGTCACCACCGACAGGTACGAGACCACCTTGGCCCAGGCCGCCGTCTCGTACGTGCTCACCCAGTCCAGGATCCAGAGCAGGAGACAGACGGTGAACGTCGCCCCCCCGGCGATGATCTGGTTCTTGGTCATGGTCGAGATCACCGTCCCGATCGCCAGCAGCGCCCCTCCTTGCAGCAGCAGCCCCAGGTAGCCTACCAGGATCGGCCGCCAGTCCGGCTGGCCGTAGAGAAACAGAAAGCCCAGGTTCAGCGCCGGCACCGCCAGCACCACCGCCAGCATGGTCAGGGCCGCGAACCACTTGCCCAGAATGATCTCCACGTCGCGCACCGGTGAGGTCATCAGCAGTTCGATCGTTCCCGAACGCTTCTCCTCGGCGAAGAGCCGCATGGTGATCATGGGAATCATGAACAGCCCGATCACGCTCATATTCATCAGCCAGGGCCGGATCACCCACTCGTTCATGTCCATCGGCATGCTCCGGCCGAACATCTGCGATTCCAGGCCCCGGGAAACGAAAATCGCCACCCCGGCGTAGAAAATGTAGCCGAAGATCAGCGCGAACACCACCATCAACAGATAAGCGATGGGGGACGCAAAATAGCTCTTCAACTCCTTACCGTATATTGTCCACGCATTCCTCATTTGGCGCCTCCGTCGGCATTCTGCTCTTCTGTCGAGGTCAGTTGCAGGAAGATCTCCTCCAGACTGAACGCTACCGCCCGTAACTCCGTCAGCCCCCAGCCCGACTCCACAACCGCGCGGGCCAGCTCCGCCCGCACCGGCCGGCCTTGCAGGCTCTCCACCTCGAACGTGCAGCGCCTGCCGTCGGACGATTTCGAGATCACCCGGCTCACCCCCGGCACCTGCTCCAGCCTCCGGCGAACCGTCCCTTCCTCCAGCCCGGACTCCTTGCCTTCCACCTCCACGGCCACCGCCTCCGAGCCCCGCAGCCGCCTCGTCAGGTTCTCCACTGAATCCGTCGCCACCAGCTTCCCGCGGTTGATAATGATCACCTGCTCGCAGGTCTGCTCCACCTCCGGCAGGATGTGAGTGCTGAGGATGATCGTGTGGTCCCCCGCCAGGCGCTTGATGAGTTCTCTGGTCTCGATGATCTGCTTGGGGTCCAGTCCCGCCGTCGGTTCGTCCAGGATCAGCACATCCGGGTTGTGGACGATCGCTTGCGCCAGGCCTACGCGCTGCCGGTAGCCCTTGGATAGCTTCCCCAACAGCTTGCTGCGCACGTCGCCGATGGCGCAGCGCTCCACAACCTGATCCACCCGCCCCCGGATCTCGCCGCGCGCAATCCCCTTCAAACGGGCGACAAAGTGCAAGTACTCCACAACTTCCATCTCCGGGTACAGCGGCGGTGTCTCCGGAAGATATCCGATCCGCTTCTTTACCTCCAGAGGCTGCTTCAGCACGTCGTATCCCCCGATGGAGGCGCTCCCGTGTGTGGGAGGCAAGAAGCAGGTCAAAACTCGCATCGTGGTCGTTTTCCCGGCCCCGTTGGGACCCAGGAACCCGACAATCCGTCCCTTGCCGATTTCAAAGGAAATGTTGTCGACGGCAAGAGTGCGGGCGTATCGTTTGGTCAGACCCTCTACCTTGATCATATAGATTGGACTCGGAGAGTTTTCAGACGCGCAACCCCTTCCGGCGGTTTCGCCGCGGAGGGATTGCATTTCAATCATAGAAACGCGGCTAAACCTCTGTCAAACAAGCCGCCCGCCGCCTGTGCGGCCGCTCGTTTCGAATTCATGCCGAATCGGTGGCGCCCCAATCCTTGCAATATCTTCGTCCACGGTCCGAAATTCCCGCGCGCCGCCCGCGCTCACAGCCCCATCGCTTGAAAACCCGCGTCCACGTACAGCACGTTCGCCGTTACGCCGCGCCCCAGGTCGCTCGCCAGGAACACCGCCGTGTCGCCGACCTCCGCCGGTTCCGTGTTGCGCCGCAGCGGCGCTCGCTGCGCCACGAAGTCCAGAATGCTGGTGAAATCCTTCACCGCCCTCGCGCTGGCCGTCTTCACCGGGCCGGCGGAAATCGCATTCACCCGGATCCCCCGCGGGCCCAAATCGCTCGCCAGGTATCGCACCGCCGCCTCCAGCGCCGCTTTGGCCACCCCCATCACGTTGTAGTTGGGAATCACACGGTTGGCCCCCAGGTAGGTCAGCGTGGTAATCGATCCGCCTTCGCTCATCAGCGGCGCCGCAGCGCGCGCCACCGCCACCAGCGAGTACACGCTGATGTCCTGCGCCACCAGAAAGCCCGATCGCGATGTCTCGGCGAACGGCCGCCCCAGGTCCTCCCGGTTGGCGAATGCGATGCTGTGAACCACCGAGTCCAGCCGGATTCCTTCCCGGTGCAGCTCTTCCCTCAACCGCTCCAGGTCCTCGTCCAGCGAGACGTCGCAGTTTCGCACCATCGCCGCTCCGAGCTCCCTGCCCAGTTCCTCGACGGTTTCTCGCTGGCGAGTCCCCTGGTGCGTGAGCACAAGTCGCGCCCCCTCCCGCCGAAAGGCGTCCGCAATGGCGTACGCCAGACTCCATTTGTTGGCAATTCCCAGAATGAGGGCGGTCTTGCCCTCCAGTAACCCAGGCATGAACTGGTTATTGTAGCGTGTACACTGGTCCTTCCGGTGAACCTCGACACGGAAGTCCGTTACATCAAGGGCGTGGGCCCCTCCCGCGCGGAGACGCTCGCGGCCAAAGGCATTCGCACCGTTGAGGATCTTCTGCTCTACGCCCCTTTCCGCTACGAAGACCGTACGAACCTGAAACCCATCTCCCTGTTGGCGCCCGGCGAGATGGCGACCGTGATCGCCGTGGTCGAATCCGCCGGGATGGCGGCGTTCCAGAGGCGGCAACTGGGCATGTTCGAAGCGGTCTTCTCGGACGCCTCGCGCGCCTTCCTTCTCGGGAAGTGGTTCCATGCCGCTTACCTCAAAGACATCATCAAGCCCGGCCAGCGAATCGCCCTCTACGGCAAGGTGGAGTTGGATTCCTACACCGGCGACCTTCTGATGCATCATCCGGAATTCGAAATCCTGTCCGGCGAAGAAGACGAGGGGGACGCCTCTCTCCACGTGGGGCGGCTGACCCCGATCTATGAAAGCGCCGGCAAAATCACCCCCCGAGTCTTCCGAAGACTGTTGCACAACGTGCTCTCCTCCTTGGGGGGCGTTCCCGACGCGCTCCCGGAAGGCGTCCGCCGGCGTCTCAAACTCCTTGACCGCTGGTCCGCGCTCCAACAGGTCCATTTCCCCCCTCCCAGCGAGGACTTGCGTCTCCTGAACGAGTTCCGTTCCCCCGCCCAGATCCGCCTCATCTTCGAAGAGTTCTTCTGGCTGGAGCTGGGCCTCTTTCTGAAGCGCGCCCGGACCCGGCTCAAGACCGGTATCGCGTTCGAGCTTTCCGATCGCGCCCGCCGGCAGATCAAGCGCATCTTGCCCTTCAGGCCCACCGCGGCTCAGAAGCGGGTGCTCGCCGAGATTGCGGCTGACATGGCCTCACCTCACCCCATGAACCGCCTGCTGCAGGGCGATGTGGGAAGCGGGAAGACCGTCGTCGCGGCGCAGGCTGGCGTCATCGCCGTGGAAAGCGGCTACCAGGTGGCGGTTCTCGCCCCAACCGAGATCCTGGCCGCTCAGCACTACATCTACCTGAAGAACCTCTTCGCGCCTCTGGACTACCACGTTGCGCTCCTCACGGGCGGCGGGCGAAGCCGCGCCAAGGCCGCCAGGAAGGCGGAGGTCGCCGCCGGCGCCGCCCAGGTGGTCGTCGGCACGCACGCCTTGATCGAGGAGGACGTGGAGTTTGCACGCCTCGGCCTGGCCATCGTCGACGAGCAGCATCGTTTCGGAGTGATTCAGCGACTGCGTCTCATGAAGAAGGGTTCGCATCCCGATGTGCTGGTGATGACCGCGACGCCCATTCCCAGAACCCTGGCGCTGACCTTGTATGGCGACCTGGACGTATCCGTCATCGACGAGTTGCCGCCCGGCCGCAAACCGGTCATCACCAGGCACGTGGAAGAAGATCGTGTGGAACTGGTCTACGGCTTCCTGAAGAAGCAGGTGGAGGCCGGCCGCCAGGCTTACGTCGTATATCCGGTCATCGAAGAATCGGAAACCGTGGCCCTCAAGGCCGCCCAGAAGATGCACCGGCATCTTTCCGAAATGGTCTTCCCCCAACTCTCAGTCGGACTGTTGCATGGCAGGCTGCGCTCGGAAGAGAAAGAGAAGGTGATGCAGTCCTTCAAGCAGGGCGAGATCAAAATCCTGGTCTCCACCACCGTGATCGAGGTCGGCGTCGATGTCCCGAACGCCAGCGTCATGGTGATTGAGCAGGCGGAGCGCTTCGGCTTGGCGCAGCTTCACCAGCTTCGTGGCAGGGTCGGCCGCGGCCCCGCGCAGAGCTACTGCATTCTGGTGACGGCGAAGTTGAATGCGATCGCACGCGAGCGCATCCGCACGCTGGTGGAATCCAACGATGGCTTCTATATTGCGGAAATGGACTTGAAGTTGAGAGGGCCGGGAGAGTTTTTCGGCACCCGGCAGTCCGGCCTGCCGGCCTTGCACGTCGCCAATCTGCTGCGCGACAAAGAGCTTTTGGAGCTGGCGCGTTCTGAGGCTTCGGCTTTCGCCACCAGCCCGCCCTCCGAGGAGGAATTCCGGCGCGCGGTGGCTTGGCTGCGGGACCGCTGGCAGCGCCGCTACGGCCTCGTGGAGGTGGCCTGATGCGCATCATCGGGGGCGAGTTTCGCAGCCGCCGGTTGAAAACACTGCCGGGCCTGGCCACGCGGCCCACGCCGGACATCCTGCGTGAAACCCTCTTCAATGTGCTGGCGCCGGTCATTGAGGGCAGCACCTTCATCGACGCGTATGCGGGCACGGGAGCGGTGGGGATAGAAGCCCTGAGCCGCGGCGCCGCCCGGGTCTGGTTCATTGAGTCGCGCCGCCGCGCGGCCTCCCTGATCGGCGAGAACCTGCGTTCGCTGGCTGTGGCGGACCGGGGGATTGTCATTTGCGGCCGCGTCACCCAGCATCTGGGCCGCTTGAAAGCGGACATTGTCTTCCTGGACCCTCCCTACGAGCTAGCCCGTGAATACGACTCCGCCTTGCGTATCCTGGGCGTCCATCCCCCCTCGCTCGTTGTAGTTCAGCACTCGTCCCGCTTCACGCTCCAGGAAACCTACGGCGCCCTCCGCCGCACCCGCACGCTCGGCCACTCCTCCAACCTCCTCACCCAATTCCTCAATTTCGGTAATTTCGGTGACAGGCTACCAAACCCCGAAATTGCCGTGTTTCGGTGACAGGCTACCAAACCCCGAAATTACCAGAGACAAGTTGCCCCCCACGGCACTTCCCCTATATGGGTCGTATTGCTCGCGTTGTCGTGCCCGGTTGCCCTCATCACGTTACCCAGCGTGGGAACCACCGCCAAGCGGTGTTCTTCAGCGACGCCGACCGCCTCACCCACCTCAGAATCCTGGCCGACCAATGCCACAAGCACCAACTTCGGATCCTCGCCTGGTGTCAAATGACAAACCACGTCCACTTAATCGCGGTCCCCGTACACAACCTCTCTCTTGCGCTCGCCATGGGCAGAGCCCACAACGACTACGCGCGCTGGGTTCATATCCAGAACCGCCAGACAGGCCATCTCTGGCAGAATCGCTTCTACTCATGCCCCCTCGACAACCGCCATGTGTGGGACGCCATCCTCTACGTCGAAACTAACCCCGTCCGCGCCGGCCTCGTCAAAACACCAACCGACTGGCCATGGTCCAGCGCCCGCGCTCACCTGAGTGGAGACGATCCCTTCGGCCTTCTCGACCTCAATTGGTGGCGCGCCGAGTGCCCGGCCGCTCGCCGGTCCGATTGGTGGGACAACGCCCTCTCCCTCGGCTTCAGCGGCGCCAACATCCTCGAGCGCATCCGTGAAGCCACCCGCACCGGCCGCCCCTTTGGCGACACCCACTTCACCCTGGCTATCGAACGCCGCCTCGGTCGATCCCTCCTGCCACAGAAGCGTGGCCCCAAGCCGAAATCCCTCCCGGCTCAAGCCCAAATGAGTTTCGGGATTTCGTAGCCTGTCACCGAAATTAGTCGAAGACTACGGTCTTGTTGGCGTAGCACAGGATCCGGTGCTCCAGGTGCCACCGCACCGCCCGCGACAGCACAATCCGTTCCAGGTCCCGCCCGCGCTCGATAAAGTCCGCCAGATCGTACCGGTGCGACACCCTCGTCACATCCTGCTCGATGATCGGCCCCTCGTCCAGCGCATCTGTCACATAGTGACTCGTAGCCCCAATCAGCTTCACCCCCCGCCGAAACGCCGCCTGGTACGGCCTCGCCCCGCTGAATGCCGGCAGAAACGAATGGTGTACATTGATAATCCTCTGCGGATACCGCACCACAAACTCCGGCGAGAGAATCTGCATGTACCGCGCCAGTACCACCAGCTCCACTCCCTGCTCCCGCAGCAGTTCCAGCTCACTCCGCTCCGCATCCCGCTTGTTCTCCGCCCCAACCGGAATATGGTGAAATGGCACGCCATAGAACTCAGCCAGCGGTTTGGCCTCCCCGTGATTGCTGATAACCAGCGCGATCCGGCACCGCAGCTCCCCCGTTTGGTGCCGGTGCAGCAAATCCAGCAGGCAGTGCTGCTCCCGCGAAACAAAAATCGCCACAGATGGCAGATCGGAGCTGTACTCGATCCGCCAGTTCATCTGAAACTCCCGGGCCACGCTCTCAAACTCGGCGGCGAAGTCCTCCGGCCGCAAATCGAACCCCTCTAGCGCAAACTCCACCCGCATGAAGAAAAGCTGCAATTCATTGTCCTGGTGCTGATCCGCATGCAGGATATTCGCCCCGTGCTGGTACAGAAAGTTGGCGATGCCCGCCACAATCCCCTTGCGGTCCGGACAATCAATCAGAAGAATGGCGGTGTTTCTCATCGCGCAGAACGTCCCCCCACCCTGCCCCGGGAGGGCAGAGATGAGAGGATACCAGATAGTGCGGCGCCCGTTGGTTTTGCCATAATCGCAAACGATACAAATGGAGTCCTGGCAACTTCTCGCCGAATTGGTCGGCCTGCTCGGCCTGTCTCTCGCTCTCGGCCTGCTGGCCCGGCGGCTCAAACAAACCGCCGCCGTCGGCTACCTCCTCGCCGGCCTCCTCGCGGGCCCGAAGGGACTCGGCATCGTTCAGGCCCCTGAGACGGTTGAGTTTCTCGCCTCCCTAGGTGTCGCCCTTCTGCTTTTTAGTATCGGCCTCGAGTTCTCTTGGCAGCGCATCGGCGCTCTCGGCCGCCGCTCGGTCATCGCCGGGTGCCTTCAGTTCGGCCTTACTTGGCTGGCAGGCGCCGCCGCCGGCCGCGGGATCGGCTTGCCCGCCTCCGGTCAATTCGTCTTGGGCAACGTCCTCGCCCTCTCCAGCACCGCCTTCATGCTCCGCATCTTGCAGGAGCGCTCGGAGATGGATAGCCGTCACGGCCGGCTGGCCTTCGGGGTCGCCTTGTTGCAGGATCTGTTCCTCATCCCTCTCCTCGTGCTCCAGTCCATAACCGCCCAGGGCCGCTCAGAGTGGGACGGCTTCGTCGAACTCCTGATCCAACTCGCGAAAGGCGCCGCGCTCCTTGTTCTGTTCTACGTCGTCGTCCGCGTGCTCGTGTTGCGCATGTTCCGTGGCGCCGACACCTACGCCGAGCGGGAAGTGCCCGTGCTTCTCTCCGTCCTGGTCTGCCTGGGCTGCGCCTGGGGTAGCCACGTGGCCGGTCTCAGCCCGATCTTGGGCGCCTTCGTGGCAGGCATGCTCCTGGCGGACCAGCCCATCGCCGCTCAGGTGCGCGCCAACGTCGCCCCTTTCCAGGCCGTGTTCTTCACCCTCTTCTTCGCCTCCATCGGAATGCTTACCGGCATTCCGCCCCGCAGCGAAGTGCCGCTCGTGCTGCTCATCAGCCTCGGGATTGTGCTCGTCAAACTGGCATTGGCCGGCATCGCCCTCCGTCTTACGGGTTGCCCCCCGCGCGTCGCCATCATGGGCGGTCTGACTCTGGCTCAAATCGGCGAGTTCTCCTTCGTGCTGGCCAAGGATGGTTTAGCGCGAGGATTGCTCCCCCAACAGTGGTTCGAGCCCCTCGTTGCCGCCTCCGTCCTGACCTTGATCGCCAACCCCTACCTCATGCGCGCCGGTCACTGGTGGGTGAACTGGCTTTCACGGCGTAAATCCCGGATGCAAGCCGAGGGAGCCGACGCCGAGGTCCCGTCCAGCAGCGTCATCGTCGTCGGCTACGGGCCCGCCGGCCGCGAAGTCAGCCGTGCCATGCGCGAATCCGGCATCGAAGTCGAGATCATCGAATCCAACCCCAACCTGGCCAAAACCGCCCACGGTTACGACGTGCTGGTCGGCGACGGCACCAACACCGACACTCTCCTGAAAGCCGGCATCCGCCGCGCCCGCCTTCTGATCCTCACGATCCCCGATCCCGGCGCCTCTCGCACCATCCTGGGCGTGGCCCGCGATTTGAACCCCGACCTCGACGTCCTGGTCCGCGCTCGCTACCACCGCTACGCCGGCCCGCTCCGCCATCTGGGCGCCGAGGCCGTCGTAGACGAAGAGTACGAGGTCGGCCGCGCCCTCGCCGGCGTGGCCCGCGCCCGCCTCGGCCTTACGGGTGGATCTTTTTGAGAAGCCAGGCCATGTTCCGCCCCAGAACCTTCATCGTCTCGATCCCTTCGGCGTCGTTCTCGACCTCGCCCTTCTCCCGCCCGATCCCAATGTTCCAATAGGACGACCCTGGCACGATCATCTCGCTGATCAGAAAAAAGTGATTCAGCGTGTCGAACGCATGGATCGCCCCCGCCCTACGCACCGCCACCACCCCCGCTCCCACCTTCCGCCTCAGCAGCCCTTCGTTGGCTCGGGTCACCATGCAGGCCCGGTCGATCAGCGCTTTCATTTCCGGCGAAACATCCGTTACGTAGGTCGGAGACCCGAGCAGAATGCCGTCTGCCTTCACCATCGCATCGATCAACCCGTTCCCCTCATCCGTCTTCTGCGCACACCGGCCGTCCTTGCGCGCGTAACAGCTCCGGCACGCCAGACAGCCGTGGATGTTCTTCCCCGAAAGCTGCACCAGCTCCGTCTCTATCCCTTCACGGCTTAACTCGTCGAGCACATACCGCAGCAGGATGGCTGTGTTGCCGTCCTTCCGGGCGCTCCCATTGAAAGCAATGACCTTCATCGGCGGCCAAGTCTCCCTTCTTCCGGCGGTTGCCGCTCAAAAGTATACAAAATGGGGATTGCCCCTTGCAGAATTCGTGTATAATAAGAGCGGCATTCGACTCTTGTATTCTGCTTCGCAAAGGTTCCTTCCGGGGGCTCCAGGGGGCTTGCCCCTTACGTCGATCATGACAAGTGTAAGGCCGGTGTGCGCTTGAGGGGTTCCGCTGTGTTCTTTCCGCGATCACATTCGAGAGTCGGTGCGTCAAAATGTCAACTGTAGGGAAGTGTATGAAGGAAACAGGTACTGTGAAGTGGTTTAACGCTGCGAAAGGCTACGGCTTCATCCAGCGTGACAATGGAGAAGATGTGTTCGTGCACTACTCCGCGATTCAGTCGGAGGGTTATCGATCGCTCGAAGAAGGCGCGCGGGTCGAGTTTGAAGTCACCCGCGGCCAGAAGGGGTTGGCCGCGGTTAACGTCACACCGGTGTCGTAATCTGCTCAGGGCGGGAGGCCGGCGCCGCGGCTTAGACCCGGCGCCGGCCCTCCCCCGGCAGAAGCAACCCAAGGAGGAGGATGAGCAAGGAAGATTGCATCGAAGTCATCGGGACGGTTGTCGAAAAATTCCCGAGCGGGCTTTTCAGTGTACAGGTCGATGAAGAGCGGGTGGTTCTCGCTCATTTGGCCGGCAAACTGCGCCGCAACAGGATCCGCGTGCTGGCCGGCGACCGGGTCACCATGGAGTTGTCCCCTTATGACCTGACCAAAGGCAGGATTACCTACCGTCACAAATAGCCGCCGCATGTTGGCCGGCGGGGTTCGGCCAGCCCTCAGCACACCCCCTCAAACAAGATGCCGCTGAAGATTCTTTTCGTCTTCGGAACCCGCCCCGAAGCCATCAAGCTCTGTCCTGTCCTGCTCCATCTTCGCCATGACCCGGACAACTTCCAGGTCAAGGTCTGCGTCACCGCTCAGCATCGGGATCTGCTGGACCAGGTGCTGGCCGCCTTTCAGGTGGCCCCGGATTACGACCTGGATCTGATGCAGCCGGGCCAGACGCTCTTCCAGTCCACATCCCGAATTCTCTCCGGATTGGAATCCGTCCTGGCCGCTGAGCAACCTGACATGGTGCTGGTTCAGGGAGACACAACGACGACGTTCTGCGGGGCTCTTGCCTCCTTCTATGGCCGCGTTCCCGTCGGGCATGTCGAAGCAGGCCTCCGAACGGGCGATCCCTCCCAGCCGTTCCCAGAGGAGATGAACCGCCTCCTGACCACCCGCTTGTCCTCCCTTCACTTCGCCGCCACCCAAGGGGCGGCCTCGAACCTTGCCGCCGAAGGCGTTGACCGCGAACGGATTGTGCTCACCGGTAACTCTGGTATCGACGCTGTCCTCTACGTCCGCGACGGCTTGGATCGTGGCCGGTTCCCCGTTCCGGGCTGGCCTTTCCTGGACTCCTCCAGGAAGCTGGTCCTGGTTACGGCTCACCGCCGGGAGAGCTTTGGCGAGGGTTTCGAACGGATCTGTGAGGCGCTGGCCCGGCTTGCAAACCGCAGGGATGTCCAGATCGTCTACCCCGTTCATCCCAATCCGAACGTGCGGGAGCCGGTGAATCGCGTTCTGGCAGGCCTGGAGAATGTCTTTCTGATCGAACCCCAGGACTATGTGCCCTTTGTGGACCTCATGCGCCGCGCCTATATTCTCCTGACGGACTCGGGCGGCATCCAGGAGGAAGGCCCCTCGCTGGGCAAACCGGTCTTGGTGATGCGCGACAAGACGGAACGCCCAGAAGCGGTCCAGGCGGGCACCGTCCTCCTCGCGGGCACGGACCCTTCCCGCATCGTTACCGAAGCCTCACGCCTTCTCGACCAGCCCGAAATCTATGAGCGCATGGCGCGCGTTCACAACCCATACGGCGACGGCCGCGCCAGCCCCCGCATAGGCAACGCAATCCTTTCATTCTTCAAGAGAAAACCGACTTCGGCCTGACCGGATTTCAGCCCCGCCAGGGGCCGCGATTGAGGGGTCAGTCGCTCTGCGCCGCGTATAATGTGGCCGGGAGGAGAGGGGCGCGATGCGGCAAAACCTTGTCTCAATGCGAAGCAGAACAGCGGTGGAAGAGGAAACCCCCGCCCGGGGCCTGGCGGAGATGCTTTCGGGCAGGTTGGTCGGACAACCCGAGGCGGTCGCCGCCATTGTGCCCTATGTTCAGGTGTTTCAAGCGGGCCTGACCCCTGCGGGAAGACCCGCCGGAGTATTCTTGCTTCTCGGCCCGACGGGCACCGGAAAGACCAGAACCGTCGAGGCCCTCGCCGAAGTCCTGCACGGCAGCGAACGGAACCTCCTTAAGGTCGATTGCGGGGAGTTTCAATTGGATCATGAGGTCGCCAAACTCATCGGCGCCCCTCCCGGCTATTTGGGACACCGCGAAACTCAGCCCATGCTCACCCAGCACAAGCTGAACATGGCCTCCAGCGACCGGTCGGGCCTTTCCCTGGTCCTCTTCGACGAGATCGAAAAGGCCGCTCCCTCCATGACCCGCTTGCTGCTGGGCGTCCTGGACAAGGCTGCCTTGCGCCTCGGTGACAATACCACCGTCAACTTCGAGCGCAGCTTGATCTTCCTGACCAGCAACCTGGGTAGCGAGGCCATGCTGAAACAATTGCGTCCCGGTCTTGGCTTCCGGCCCCCGGCGGACCGGCCCCCGGCGGACGCCTCGCGCAAACTCTCGAGCATCGGCGAGCATGCCGCCCGACGTAACTTCTCACCCGAGTTCCTCAACCGCATCGACCGGATCATCACCTACCGGCCGCTGGACGAGGCTTCGCTCTCCGCAATTCTGGACCAACACATCGAGGACTTCCGCAGGCATGTTTCGGCTCGCCTCGGCGCCGCTGGTTTCCAGCTTGAAGTACCCCCTGAAACCCGCGCCGCCATTCTCCGCAAGGGCTCAAGCCTGGAATATGGCGCCAGGGAGCTCAAACGCACGTTGCAGCGCCATCTCGTGGAGCCCCTGGCTGCCCTGATTTCCGAGGGATCCCTGGCGCCTGGATCTTCCGTCCGGCTGGTGTTCGACTCCCAAAAGGACCGCCTCCGGATTCAGACCGCCGGAGGCGGCCGTGATCATGCATACTGACCATTGATGCCCGGAACTTTGTACTTGGTGGCCACCCCCATCGGCAATCTCGACGACATCACGTTCCGCGCCGTCCGTGTTCTGAAAGAGGCCGCCCTCATCGCCTGCGAGGACACCCGGCAAACCCGCAAGCTGCTCAACCACTACGGCATTCACACTCCGCTGGTCAGCTACCACGGCCACAACGAGGAACCGCGGGCCGCCGCTCTGCTGGAGAAGCTCCTTCAGGGGAAAAGCGTAGCGCTGGTGTCCGACGCGGGAACCCCGCTGGTATCGGACCCCGGCTACCGCCTGGTCCGCCGGGCGGTCGAAAGCGGCATCCGCGTTGAGCCGGTCCCAGGCCCGTCCGCCTTGCTCGCCGCGCTCACAGCTTCCGGCCTGCCCCTGGACCGCTTCTTCTTCGCCGGCTTTCTTCCTCCGAGAACCGGCCAGCGCCGCCGGGCCATCGAGGAACTGAAAGATCTGGACTGCGTGCTTGTCTTCTACGAAGCCCCGCACCGCATTCTGGATGCCCTGGCGGACATGGACGAGATTCTCGGGGGCCGGCCGCTGGTCCTGGCGCGCGAGCTTACCAAAGTCCACGAGGAGTTCCTTCGTGGAACCCCCGCCTCCCTGCGAGCCGTTCTCGCCTCCCGGCCCGCCATAAGGGGGGAGTTCACTCTGGTCGCCGGACGACGGACTCCAGGCGGTGCGGCCGATGAGATGCCGCTGACCGGCGCCGTCGAGCAGCTCGTTCAACAGGGGATGAACCGGATGCAGGCGATCAAGACCGTCGCCCGCCGCAAAGGGCTTTCCAAGCGGGAGGTCTACAAGGCCGCGGCCCGGCGCACTTTGCAGCCGGAAAACGAGTAGTACGCAATGAACAGGTAACACACCAGCGGAGCCAGCATCGCCAGCGCCATGCTGTGCGTCGCCATGAAGATCAACCCCATGATGGGCGTGATCACCGCGCCTCCGATGATCGCCATGATGATCATCGAGCCGCCCAGCTTCGTGTTCGGCCCCAGTTCCTTAATCCCAAGAGCGAAGATCGTGGGAAACATCAGCGACATGAAGAAGCTGGTCAGAAAGATCGACCAGACCCCGATCCACCCCGGATGCAGAACCGCCAGCGCGACCAGGCCCACATTGATCACGCTGTAGATCCCCATCAACTTCGCCGGCTCGATATGCTTCATCAGCCAGGTGGCGCTGAAACGGCCCGCTCCGAAGGCCACCAGTGTCCCCGTAAGAAAGTAGCCTGCCGTCTTCTCCGGCTGATGCGTGTAGTCCTGCACGTATTGAATGAAGTAGCTCCAGGTGCCCACCTGCGCGCCCACGTAGAAAAACTGCGCCACAACTCCCAGCACGAAGTGCCGGTGATGGAACAGGTCCCGGAAACGGCCTGCCTGCCGCTCGCCCTCCGGCTCCGCCTCCTCCGCCACCTTGGGGAACCGCGTCAGCAGAATCAAAATCGACCACACAAATATCACGGCGCCCAGCACAAGGTATGGCGTCACCACTCGCATCGTCTCGTGTTGCAGGTAAGCATCGTAGGTTCCGGCCGCCCTCATGGCCTCAACCTCCGCCGGGGTAAGCTCGATGCCGGAAAAGATGAACACGGTCCCGGCCAGTACGCCGGTCACGGCCCCCAGCGGATTGAAAGCCTGGGAGAAGTTCAGCCGCCTCTCTGAAGTCCTCGGATCGCCCAACTGCGCGATGAACGGATTCGCTCCCGTCTCCAGAAACGCCGCCCCGCTGGCGATCACGAACAGCGCAAAGAGGAAGAAACCGTACTGGCCGGCGATCGCCGCGGGCCAGAACAGCCAGGCTCCCGCCGCGTACAGCCACAGGCCGATCACCAGCCCCGTCTTGTAGCTGTACTTCCGCATGATCAGCGCGGCGGGCATCGAGAGCAAAAAGTAGCCCATGTAAAACGCCGACTGGATCAGCCCGGCCTTGAACCGGCTGATCTCGAACGATTTCATGAACTGCTTGATCAGCACATCGTTCATGTTGCTGGGGATCCCCCAGAACAGGAACAGCGCGGTGACCAGGATGAAGGGCAAGAGGTATCCCTTCGACAGCAGCTTCGGCTCGCTCTCTTCTGCAACCAGGGGCTTCATGGAGTACCCTCTTGCTTAATCGACGACTATACCCAACCGGCATCCGGTCAGCAACCGGTGGCCTCAATGCCGGACCGGCACACCGTTCGTCCGCCGGGCTTCAATCCGGCAATTCTGACGCTCCGTTCAGGCCTGCATCTTCGGGCGTGTTCAGGTTCGACCATGCGGCGGCCAGCCCTTCCGGCACCGGCGGTGTCGTCACACGCCTGTGCGCGGCAATCGCCCTGGGCGCGGCGGCGCTTTCCAGCAGAATCCTCGCCCGGGGTTCGTACACCGCCAACAGCGGCTCGACGCAGGAACCTAGACGAGGGAGAACGGCAACTTGCTTCCAGCTTCGCATGCGCAGCAGCCACTCAACCGATTCCTGCGTGATCCGAGGAACATCGCATCCAGTGAACAGCCAGGTGGTGTCCGGTCTCCACCGCATCGCGGAAAGCATCCCTGCTAGCGGGCCCTCGCGCTCGGGAGCGTCCGGCAGAATCGCCAGGTGGTGTAGCGATTCCGGGATCTCGCCCCGCCCCACAAGGACGACTTCGGGAATGACCTCCTTCAGCACCCCGGCGATGCGCTCCAGCCACGTCTGATTGCCGATGGGCAACATCTGTTTCGGCCTTCCCATGCGGGTGCTCTTGCCCCCGATCAGTATACCCGCGCAAACAGGGGTGGACCGAAGCCTTTGCTCAAGAAGTGCTTCCATGTGAGCTTCAAGGTGCCCCGCCGGATCGGCTCCCTTCCCCAAGACAACTACCCCTGGGGGAAGCGGGGGAGGATCTTCGTGGCCCGGAAGCCAGACGCCGAAGGCACACTCAGCAGGTTCGGTGCCATCCAGCAGAAACACATCCACCGCCGGCGCCAGGAGGCCCGTCAGTTCTCTCAACGTCCGCGGTGCCCATTCCCCCCTTGCAGATTCGCCGCCCACGGCCGCTGTCAGGACTACCCTCTGGGACGCGTCCTCCCTCTGCCAGAGGCTTACTTCAACTTCGCCTCTGGTTTGGCGCAGGACCGCCACTTCAAGTCCATGCCCCCACAGCCGCTCGAGCGCGTCGCTCAGCACGCCCCGCCTCAGTTCCATGTCCCGGCCAAACACGCCCAACATTGGCAGAGCAGCTACCATCCGTCCTTATCCCGTATTCTCCGCGTCTCCCGCATTCTGCACCCCGCCGGCGCCTGGCTCCCCTCCCTCGCCCCCTTTGCCAACACCCGCGCCTTCCAGCAACGAGGTTAGCAGGCCGGCAAGCTCGCGGTAGAATTCCAGCCGCGTTTCCTCGCCGATCTTCGTCAGCAATGGCGCCATCCATTGGAGGTGCTCTTCGGAAAATTGCCGTAGCGTGTCTGCGTCTGCCCCATCCTCCAGCAGGCGCCCATAGAACATCAACAAATACGCCGCGTGGTCAGCGGGCTCGTTGCTGTGCCGCGTCTGGAGGCCATACCGCCGGTACCACTCCAGCGCGGCAAAATGGGCATCGCCCATCAACTGCCTGGGCTGGCCGTAGGCCGATTGCCATAACGGACACGGCGCGCCTGTAGGATCCAGGAACAAGCGCACATACTCCTTCTCCAGAACCCCGGACTCCTCCGGCAGCGCTGCTAATAGAGCCTCACAGGGGGCGGTAGGCTGCCCGGCGGCTCCGGCTTCTTCCGCCAGTTCCTCGATCATCTGCCGGAGCCGCGGTTGGTTGGTTTCGAGCAGCCCCAGCCCGGCCAGAGCATAGAGCGCCGGAGAATCCGCTCTCATGCCTCGGAGCCGCCGTCCTGGACCCGTTCAATCGCCACAACCGCCTCCATGATCCCCGCGGAGCCGGCGAAGTTGCCTGCGGCAACCATCTCTTCCACCGTCTGATCCGCGATCAGATCGGAGTCTCGCTCTCCGCGTCCCCAAGCCACACGCATCAGCTTGGATCGCTGGCCGTACCCGTGCGCCACCAGCACCGCATCCGGCCTCAGCGTCTCCACTAGGTGCGCCGCCAGAGTGATCGAACCCGTCCGGGAACGCAGCCGCACCAAGTCGCCTTCCCGAATCCCGAGGCCCCTGGCCAGCGCAGCGTTCATATTCGCAACGTTCACAGGAAGCATTTCCGTCAAAATCGGATTGTTCTCGGTGGTGTTTCGCCGTTGGACGGCGGGGATGTAGGTCAGAAAGTAGTAGGGATACTGGGCCGTGGGCCGCTCTCGCTTCTCCTTCCAGACCGGCAGCGGGTCGTAGCCCTTGGCCACGAATTGCGGCACGTAGATCTGGCACTTGCCGCTGGCCGTTCCAAAGGTCGTGCGCGGAACGAATGGCTCTGGACGCTCCCACAGGCCGGACGGCGGGAATTCGGCGAAGCTATTGGCAATACCCGCCCTGCGGGTCTTCTCATCGAGCAACACGCCGGGGTTGATCCAGCTTCCGTCCGGTGTCTTGAAATAGTCTGGAGCCAGACGTTTGCCCAGCTCGATGGCTAGATAGCCGATGCTCTTGGCCTCGAACATGGCCGGAACGACAGCTCTGCGGGACATCACCACCGGATACTTGGCGCTGTACTCACGGGCGAGCAAGTCGTTCACCTCCAGGTAGGTCGTCCCCGGCAGGACGATGTCCGCCATGGCCGCCACATCGTTGGGCAGAAAATCGTAGACTGCAAGGAACGGAACCGTCTTCAACGCTTCTGTGATCCGCAGGGGATCCGGAAAGCCCAGCATTGTGTACTGCATGATGAAAGCCGCCTGGATCATGCCTGGGTACTTGGTGAGCATCCCGTCCGCCAGCGTCGAGAACATTCCGCCGCCATCCTCCAGCACCAGAGGCAGTCTATCCTTGCTGTCCACCCGCCGGCCCGTCTTCGGAGGATAGGCCGGTCGTGGGTACACGGCGTCCACCGCAGGAATGCTGATCTTGCGCGCCTCGTACCGGCCGCCTGGCCTGTCGATCGTCCCCGCCAGAATGTTCAGAATCAGGATGGCATGCACAAGCTGTGAGGCGTTGGTGTAGTTGGCCGCTAGCGTTTTCTTATGGATTGGGACGATGGCTGGGCCCATGGTCCCGAACTCCCGGGCCAGCCTGCGAATGGCAGTGGCCGGAACGTCACTTTGCAGTTCGGCCCACTCTGGCGTGTACGGCGCAAAATTCGCCCGGATGGCCGCCTCATATTCTGGGAAGTTGGTGTAGTTGGCGACAAACTCCTGATTGTAAAGGTTTTCTTCCAGCAACACGTGGATCATGGCCAGCGCCACGGCCAGGTCGCTGCCGGGCCGGATGGGATACCATTCGTCCGCAAAACGCGCCGTGGCCGAATACTGCGGGTTGAAACAAACCACCTTGGCGCCGTTCGCCTTAGCCTCGACGATTCCTCTCGCGAATACCAGCTTGCCCTTCGCCAGCAGGTCCCAGCCGAACAGCAGAACGTACTTTGAGTTGCCGAAATCGTGCGCCCAGCTCATCGGACCGGTGCAATACCGCTGAAGAATGCGGCTGGTCAGATAACATTCATCCAGGTGATCGACGCGGTTGGCCACGCCCAGGGCGTTCAGCAAGCGCATCCAGACGTCCGGTGAGGGCCGGGAAATCACCAGCAGGGATTCCGCGCCATACTGGCTGATGGCGTTCGAGAACCGGGCCGCAATTGTGTCCAGCGCTTCCGTCCACGTGATCCGCTCCCAACCCGGGTCTACCCCGATTCCCTTCTCCGGATTGGTGCGCTTCATGGGGTACTTCAGCCGGTCGGGATCATAGACCAGTCCTATGCCCGCTCCACCTTTCGCGCACAGCCCCCCGCCGCCACCGTTCGTGTCACCGGGAAGCCCTCCCAGAAACCTCAGTACGCCGTCCTGCAATACGGCCTGGACTCCGCAAACCGAGTCGCAGATGCCGCAGGCCGTCGCCACCGTCCTCATGCCCGCCGGCAACTCGGCCGCCTGAAAAACCTCCTCGAATGCCTTCGCCAGCCGCGTCGAACCCAGCAGCGACCCGCCGGCCGCCCCCGCCAATCGTAACATTGATCTTCTTGTCAGCATCGTCTCTTCCTCCTGACGCCACTTACCAGCCCTGAGTAATAAAGCGGATGTGGGGACGGGTGTGCTTGGGATCTGTAAACCCCTCCACCATCCCTTCGCCTTGAGAGGATATGTCCTCCCACTTGCCCCACTTCAAAGCGCCCGTGGGACAGTTCGCCGCGCATGCCGGCTGGAGACCCTGGTCGATCCGGTCGTAGCACATGTGGCACTTCTCCATCTTCCGTTTGACCGCATTGAACTGCGGGCGGGGAGGATACGGGCAGAACTTCGCGCAAAACTGGCAGCCCACACACACGTCGTGATCGATGTAAACAATCCCGTCCGGCCGCCGCTTGATGGCCTTCACCGGACAGGCCATCGCGCACCACGCCTTCTCGCAGTGGTTGCAGCTCAACGACAATACCTGCAACGCTGGCGTTGGATACCCAACGGTCTCCTTCTCGTAGACCTGGCGCCAGCGCACGTTGATCAAAGTCTGGACGCCGTTCCACTGCTTGCATGCGGCTTCACAGCCGCGGCATTCTATGCATAATTTCGGATCGAATAACCAGCCATAGGACATTGTCCGTTACCTCCTCATGCCAATCCTCTGTCATCCTTCCTTCGCAAGTCGCCTGGTCGCGGTCGCGGGCAAAGCCCTCGTTCTTTTCTCCGCACCCGCAGCCAGCCAGCCGCCGTCGGAGTCTCCCCCGGGCGGCCGTTCCTTCCCTCTTCGAGACACGGCGTCCTCCATACTGGCGCGAATCAGACTCGCCGCTTCAGCCACCGGCTGGCGGGAGGCGGGAAACACCCCCGCGACGCGCCACCCCCATCGGCGGCATACTTCTTCAATCAAGCTCTCTCGCACCACCAAGATCACCACCATCGGTCCCCGGCCTTCGGCCAGTTCGTCCAATCGAGCCGCCCATCCCGCGCCACGCAGCTCCAGAGGCCCCACTTCGTCAACCACACAGTAATCGGCTCGCGCCAGCCGTTTTTCGTTCAAGGCAGCGCGTCCCAGGCGCCAGCCCGCCCGGTGAAAACGGAAGCGTGCCGCCGGCTTCTCCCAACTCACGCCCGCCCGGGCCTCGGCCAGCCGCGCCCTCCGTCCCGAAGACAGATCCACAAGATCGAAACCGGTCCGCCGCCCGTTCTCACACAAGCCCGGCGCCAGAACACCCCCGGCCCGCACTCCTGACTTGGTCAGTTCCTCCACGAGGCGGGTGGCAAATGTCGTCTTGCCATCTCCCGGCCTGCCCGTAATCAGGAAGACAGACGGCGGGGTTGGTGGTTCACCGATCAGTCCCTCGGCCATGCCCACCAGGTCCATCAGACAGCTTCGCGGCTGTCTCCAGCGGCCGCGCATCTCCGAGATCTCAGCCGTGAGGCGCGGTAGCGTCGCAAAGGCCAGATTCAGGGCCTCCGGCAACCCCTCCAGCCCCCGCCGCTCGAACCAGGCCAGGATTTTCGGGTTGCGAAGCTCGACGCTGACCACGCTAAAGCCTGCCATCACCATCACAGCCCGGAATACCATTGATGCGCCCGCCATCAGGCCGGCCCACCACCACGCGCCCTTCTGTCCGCTGGCGCCTCCCAACAACAGGCCTGAGAGCAGCACTACCGCGGCGAACTCTAGAAGCAGGCGCGGCTGGCCAAGCCTCCTCCGTAATGGCGCGTAAATCCACAGTGCGCTTGCGACATAACCGGATGCCACCCCACCCTGCCAGAACAGCGGCAGTCGGGCGAGGAGCGCAAGGGCGAAGGCCAGCGCCGCCAGGAACCCGGCCATTCGGGGAAACGAATAGCCACCGGGGCCCGGCGCATGCAGCCATTCCACGAAACTGGAACCTTCCGTCACCGCCACGGGTTTCCCCCCACGGCCCAGCCGGCAACCGGCCGCCAGCCGCCATCCGAGCAACCCTGCGGCGGCTCCCAGCCCCAGTTCCGCCGCCACCAGCAAGCCGAGCAGGTGCTCCCCGCCAAGACCCGGCACGCCCAATGTCTTCGCCGCCTGGCTGACCGCAGCAAGGTATAGCTGGGCCAGGTCGGGACCGAAGGTCAAGAACAGCGCGAGGATCTTCTGCGCCAGCGTCCAGCAGACGGCCAGCGCGCCGCCCGCCGCCGCCCCCAGCGGGTTGCCGCCCAACAACCGGAAGGCGCCTTCCAGTAGCAGGCCTTCGGCCAGAATCCCGGCCATCGGTCCCAGAATCACAGAGCTTGGCGAGATCGACTTCATCATGGCGCAGACCACCGCGGCCCGCCAGATCAGTCCCCTCTCCGGCCACAGCCTGCGCCCGGCCGCCATCAGCCACACCCCGCCCGCCGCCAGCATCATACCCGCAAAGGGGATCCGCAAGCTGTGCAGCAGGCTGCCGCAGAGGATCTCGAACGCCGCCCACAGGCTCCCCAGTATGGCTGCCTTTTTCCATAAGCTGGAAGCAGGCCTAGAACCGGTATCGGAGCTTGCAGAAAACATTGCGCCCTTCCTCCGGATAGCCGTCCGCCAGAAAATAGGCCCGGTCCAGCAGATTCGATATTCCTGCTTGCATCTCCAGCCCACCCCGCAGCCGGTATGCGGCGCCCGCGTTTAGCGTCACAAAAGAACCCAGCCGGTGAATCCGTCCAGCATCGTTTTGAACCGGCCGCGCGGCCTCGTAGCGTGACTCGCCGTACAGGGTCAGACGGCCGGGCGGCGTCCAATTGGCCGCGACCGATGCCGTGTGCCGCGGCACATCCACCAGAAGCGGCCCAGGTTCGCCGCGCGCCCTTCGGTTCAGGTAGGTGTAGTTGAGTCTGGCCCAAAGCCGCGAACGCACCTGCACCCGGGAGCTGAGTTCCACACCGAGGTGCTCCGAGCGCCCCACATTGCGCACCTGGTAAAGATTCGGCTGCAAATAGTAACGCTGCGCGCTGTCCCCGACTCGGTACAAAAATCCGGCCGCTTCCAGCCAAAGCCAGGAGGCTGCGGATCGGCGGTAGCCCGCTTCGATCTGCCGTGCCCGCTCGGCCTTCAGTTCCGGATTCGGCAGCGCCTGCCCCATCCGGTACGAATACCGCTCTTTGATCGTCGGCAGGCGCGTCCGCTGCCCGGCCGTCCAATAGAAGGCCCCCGCACGACCAGCCTGAAACATCAACGCCACCTGCGGACTGACCGCCGTCAGAGAACTCCCGGGAAATGGCGCAAGGACCCCTTGACGGAAATCGTCGGCCCTCCGCACCCGCAGGTGGGCAAGGCTGAATCCCACCGAGGCCAGCCAGCGCCGGCTCAGATTCAGCCGGTCTTCCGCGCCGGCCGTGAAAACCGAATCCCGGAAGTGACGCTGCGGCTCCCCTGCGTTGCCTTCCCTGTGGGATTCCTCCCTCCAGTGGCTGCTCAATTTGACCGCGTGCACCCGTCCGGTTTGGTTCTCCCAGTCCAGCACCGCCCCCCTGATGTCGTCGCCCGTCCGGCTGTTGAATGATGACCGCTTCAACTGGCTGGAATAGGAGGCGTCATCGTATGCCCGCAAGTAGGTGCCCGAGGAATCCGAGTACAGGCGTCCGCGGACCAGGCCACTCCTGCCCAGATCTTTGGCTGCCAGCAGGTACACATCGCGCTTCTTCCACTCCGGCCAGCGCCAGTAGCGGATCGCTACCTCCGAATCAGAGCCGGAGTACGCCGGTTGCCCCTTTTCGGCCGAGTGGCCCGAATAGCGGAACGAGTAGCGGTCCTTGCCCCGCCCAAGCCATCCCGCTTGCACCTGTCCCCCATGCTCTGAGCGGTCGCTGTTGGCGCTCCTCCCCGCGGGATAGGAAGGCTGGGATGCCAGCGTTCCGGCCAGGGGAAGCCGGTCCCGGCTCGATTGGTCCACACCGCCCTGGATCCAATAACGCCGAGCCAGTGAGCCGGCCTGAAGCGAAGTATCCCTGCCCCCGCCGGAGCTGAGCCCGGTCCACAGATCCAGCCGCAGCCTCGCGTCGGGTTCGCGCGAAACCACGTTCACCGCTCCACCCAGTGTATTCGGCCCGTAAGAGGCCGACGTGAAGCTCTTGCTGACCTCGACCTCCCCCACTCCCGCCGTCCAATACCTGTCCAGATCCGTCGTGCCGTCATAAGGCTGATAGACCGGAATTCCGTCCACGTAAAGCGGAACCTGCCTCCGGTCAAATCCCCTCAGTAGAATCCCTCCTTCGTTGCGGGAGCCGATTCTCTGTAAATTCACCCCCGGCATCGACTTCAATGCCTCCGGGAGGCTCCTCCCAACGCCCGGGCCGCTTTGCGATACGTCGATGGACTCGGCCAATAGCCCGCCGGGGGCCCGCCCTTCCACCCGCACCTCCACCCGGCCCAGGTAAAAACCGGATCCAGCCCGCGTCCGTTCGTAGTCTTCCAAAAACCGCCGTAGCAACAGGATTTGTCTACGCAACTCTTCGCGGCTGCCCGGCTCCACGCCCGTGGCCGGTAGCGCAGGATCGCTACCGCTCGTGGCCGCCCAGTCCCGCACCTCCGCCAACACAGCGGCGAAACCAAGCGCGGCGGCCTCCACCGGCCCCCCGCCGGCAACAACAGCCTCAATCCGCTGAAGCTCAGTCAGCCAGGCGATGACCGGATCCTCAGCCCCAAACGCAAGGCATGAAAAGGCAGCCAAAGTCAGCAGCGACGCCCCGGCAGTACGAACAAGTCCCGACCTGCCCATAATTCTTGGCTGACGCTGCAATCTGCTGTCCACTGATAAAAAGGCCTGAATATCTGTAAATCAAGTATCTTTGTACCGTTTGATGCGCCCCTCGGACCAGGATACTCATGGGGGACTACGCACATGCAGCGGGCTATAACACCCAGTGTTGATTTTTGCAGCATATCTGCATGAGGTTGGCCTGCCTTCTCGCCAAACGCCCAAAACAGCTCGCTCGAACGGTTCCCCACATGAGATTTGTGGCTGGATTGCACGCAGCCTGGCAGCTCTATCCGACCGGTAGGCGGAACCGGTCCTCCCGCTCCACAACGAAATTGTAGGTATACTAGATCGACTTTACGTCTTATTTCGCCGGCCGGATACGGATCACCGCCCCTCCGCCCGAAACCAGCCGCAGCTTGAGCGTGCTCGCCGCCGTGACTTTTTGCTCCTCTTTGACGGAGTTCTTGGGATTGCGCTCCGAGTCCGGCGCGTCGCGGTAGATCTCGGCGATGTAGCTGCCCTTTTCCAGAAAGCGCAGCGGCAGGGCAACCTCGCGCGCGTTCCAGTTGGTGATGGCCCCGACGTACCACTCCTTGCCGCTGCGCCTGGCCACCACGGCGTGGCTGTCCGGATGGCCTTCCAGGAAGCGCGTCTCATCCCATGTGGCGGGGACCACCCGTAAAAACTCCAATTCCTTCGTGCCCGCGTAGGCCCCAGGCCAGTCCGCCACGCATTGGAACGGGCTTTCAAAGAGCACCAGCAAGGCCGTCTGCTGCGACCGGGTGCCCATCACCATTGGCTGCCGGTTACGGGACTCGAACTCTTCGCGGGTGACGTTGTTGAATCCGCCCGGCGTAAAGTCCCCGGGCCCGGCCAGCAGCCGCGTAAACACCAGCATCACGCGGTGCTCCGGGGTGTCGCGGGCGCTCCACTTGTTGTTCTCCAGCCCCAGGATCCCTTCGCGCGTCACCAGATTCGGGTACGTACGCCGCAGCCCGTCCGGCTTGAACGCGCCGTGAAAGTCAATCATCAGACGGTGCTCCGCCGCCTTCTTCACCACCCGGCGGTACCAGTCCACCATCCACTGGTCGTCCCGGTCCATGAAGTCGATCTTGACGCCTGCGATCCCCCACTTCTCGAACAGCGGGAAGGCTTCGTTCATCTGCTTGTCCACCGATGTCCAGTGGGCCCAGAGCCAGAGCTTGACGTTCTTCTGCCGCGCGTGCTCCACCAGCTCTGGAATGTTGATATTGGGGTTGCTGCGCGTAATATCGGCTGCCGATGTGCTTCCGGTTGAGCCCGGCGTGCCGGCGGCCCAGCCGGCGTCAATCAGCATGTACTCGAACTTCGCGCTGGAGGCGAAGTCGATGTAGTACCTGATGGTGTCGTTGTTCATGCCGGGCTTCAGATTGCCCTCGGCGTAGCTCCCGCTCCACCAGTTCCAGGCGCTGCGCCCGGCCTTGATCCACGATGTGTCCGCAATCGCCGGCGGCGGATTCAGGTTCAGGACGATGTTGGATTCCACGAACCGGCCCGGGTGGTCCGCAATCATTATCACCCGCCAGGGGCTCTGCATCGGTGCCGGAGTCGCCACCGCAATCTTCGGATTGTCGATATGAGGCGCCAGCCGGCTTTCCAGTTCCCGCGCGCTGGGATGCACCAGGTACATGCCGGCGTAGTTCTCCAGGTGGGCTTCGGTGATCGCCACCCAGGCGCTGCCCGGCACCTCCGCCAGCAGCGGCAGCGCCGCCAGCGAATCCGGCTTGAGCGCGCTCAGCGGCAGCTTCACGTAGTTGTCCTCGTAGGAGGTCCGGTGACTGCCGAGAATCAGAGGGTACGTGGTGGCGTCTTTGGCGAAATTGAACCGGGTGCGTTCGCTTGCGAGCCGCACTTCCTGCAATCCCGTCTGCGAAGGCGCCGAGTAGCGGAACGCCGCCCCGTCGTCGAACACGCGCGCTTCCACGCTGAACCGGCGCTTGGGCGCGGCCAATTCTTCCAATTCCAGCACCGCGGCGTTGTAATGGTTCCGCGCGGAGCTGGACTTGCCCACCACCAGCCTCCAGGTCTCATCCGCGCTGGCCGTCCTGCTCGAAACCATCCGCACCTTGGCGCCCAAGACCGGCTGACCCTCCAACTCCAGCCCCATCTGGGACCAGTGAAACACCGGCTTGCCGGCGAAGCTCACCCGGTAGGCGAGCTGCCCGCCGCCAGGCGACGGCGAATTCTGCGCCACCGTAGCAATGGTCATCTGAATGCGGCCGTCCGGTGAGGCCACGGTGATCATGCCCTCTTGTGCGGCGGCGCCCCATGCCAGCGTCAGCAATGCCGGTAAAAGAATCAGTCCGCGGAAATTCATGCCGCTTCCTCCTCTTCGCAGAGTATATCCCGCTGCCCGCTTAGCGTCCCGAGGAGCCGAACCCACCGCTGCCCCGCCGTGTGTGGTTCAATTCACCTTCGTCCCACTCCACCCGCTCGTAGCGCGCGATTACGAGCTGCGCGATCTTGTCGCCGCGCAGCACCTGATACGGCTCACGGCCCAGGTTCAACAGGATCACCCGGATCTCGCCCCGGTAGCCCGGGTCGATCGTCGCCGGCGCATTCGGCAGCGTGATCGAGTGCTTGAGCGCCAGCCCGCTGCGCGGCCGTACCTGCGCTTCAAAGCCCGGCGGCAGCTCGATGGCGATCCCTGTGCTCACCGTGCGCGCCACGCCCGGCTCCAGCACAGCGCCCTCCAGCGCGCGCAGGTCCATGCCCGCATCTTCCTCAGGCCCGTGCGCATACTCGGGCAAAAAGGCTTCCGGGTCGAGACGCTGGATTCGGACACGCATGGAACTTAGCTATCATAACGTGTCATGCCCACGGACCGACCCAGCCGGGTTCTGACTCTGGCCCCTATGCCCCCCGAGAAGTGCGCCTACGCGCTGGCCCGCTACAGCCGCTCCCCGGACTCCATCCGTGAGTCGCTGGCCTGGGTGCGCGAGCACGACTCCCGCCGCTTCCTGGAGCATTTCTACTTCCAGTACGGGCACTCCTCCATCGCCGACCTGGGACACCTGGCGCTCTGCTTCGAGCGCATCTCCGAGATCGCGGCGATCGAGATCGAAGATGAGCCGCTCTGGGACGGCCAGGCCAAGTCCTCGCGCTACCAGGACTTCTCCAGGATGGGCTTTATTACACCGCCGGAGCTGGCCGGCCAGGATGCGGAGCGGTATCAGAACGCGGCGCAAGCCCTTCTGGCCGCCTATGCCAGCGTGCATGCGGCGGTGGCGGCGCACTTGGAACGGAAACTCCCCCGCCCGGACGAGATGAAACCGGACGCCTACCGGCGCAACCTCCACGCCCGCGCGTTCGACGTGGCGCGCTACCTGCTCTTTCTGGGCGTGCCGACCAACGTGGGCCAGATCACCAGTATCCGCACCCTGGAAAAGCAGATCCGCCGCTTGAAATCCTCTGAGTATGCCGAAGTCCGTGAGGTGGCGGGGGAGGCGGCGGCGGCTTGCGCGCTCCCTCCCTCCTGCCATTGGGAGGAACGGTGCCCCAGCGAGCCCGTGGCGCCCACGCTGGCCCAATGGGTGGACGAGGACGGCTACCTCTTGCAGGCGCGCCGCGACCTGCGCCGATGGGCGAAAGAAAATCTGCCGCCGTCCCCGGGGACCGCCACCGGCCCGGTGGATTTGCTGAAGCCTTCGGAAGCGGCCGCCGACCTGGCCGCCACCCTGCTCTACCCGGAATGCGACCGGCCATTCCGCGAGCTGTACGACCTGGCTTGTTCCTGGAGCCCGGCGCGCCGCCGTGAGGTCATCGACCTGGCCGCGCGCGGCCGCACCAACCGCGACGAGCTGCTGCGCGGCTTCCGCGGCGGCCTTTACGCCTTCGACATCGTCATGGACATCGGCGCCTACCGCGACCTGCACCGCCACCGCCGCTGCCAGCAGTTCCGGCAGGCCTTCACCGGCGAGCTTGGTTGCGAGACTCCGAAGGCCATCGGAGAGGCCGGACTCAGCGGGTTCTACGAGGCGGCGTTGCGGGAGGCTCTCTCCGTGCAGCGCTCGCTGCCGCGGCCGGCCGCCCAGTATCTGCTGCCGTTCGCCGCCCGCTCGCGATTCCTGTTCAAGATGGACCTCGCCGAGGCGGAGTACATCTGCCGCGTGCGCACCGGAGTCAAGGGCCATTTCAGCTACCGCGAAGTGGCCTGGAAGATGAAGGAGAAGCTGGAGCGACTGGAGCCGGAGCTGGCCGGGCTGATCGAAGCCACCCCGCCCTGGGTGGAGGACCCTCTCCGGCGCTGAGCTATACTTTGCACATGGGGATGCGAACCGTTGGAATCCTTTTGTGCGCTTTGCTGGCGGCCTTGCTTGTGGCCCAACAAGCGCAGGAAACAACAGCGAAGAAGGCCACTCCGGAGGAGATCCGGGCGCTGCTCGAGGGGAACCGGCAGTTCTTCTTCCTGGACGTCCGCGAACCCAAGGAACTGGAGGAACTGGGCACGCTTCCGGGCTACGTCAATATCCCGCTGGGCCAACTGGAGAACCGCCTGTCGGAAGTCCCGAAAGACCGCCTGGTGATCACCGCCTGCAACCGCGCCATCCGCGCCGCCAAAGCCGCGGCCATCCTGGAAAAGGCCGGCTACCAGCACCTGATGCTGTGCGCGATGAACGACTGGAAAGAGAAGAACTTCCCCGTCGTCCATCCCAAACCGTCTGAGAAGCAGGAAGGCGGCTCTTCCGGTTCCTCTGGGCAGGGCCACTGAGCGAGGCCGCCACACTCTCGCGGACCCAACCGCGAGGCCGGGCTGAGGTACACTGCGAGTCAGCGTTGCTGCAAGCGAAGGAGGAACTCATGCGCCGTTGGTTCGTACTGTGGATCGCCTTTTTCTGCGCCTCGGCCCTCGCCCCCGCCGCCGACACCCTGGACATCTGGGTGGTGGATGTGGAGGGCGGCAAAGCCATCATCGTCAAGAGCCCTTCGGGGCAGACCATGATGATCGACGGCGGCATGCCCGGCATCAATGACCGCGATTTGAACCGCGTGGCGGCCGCGGCCGAAGCGGCGGGCGTCAAGCAGTTCGACGTCTACCTGGTGACGCACTACGACGTGGACCACGTGGGCAACGTGCCCAATATTTACAACCGCTTTCCGGCGAAGCTGCTCGTGGATCACGGCCCGCTGCTGCCCAATCCGAAGCTGGCCGGCGTCAACCGCCGGGCCGCCGACGCCTACGTCCCCTTCGTGAGGGGCAAGAAGCGTCTCTCGGTGAAACCCGGGGACGTGATCCCGTTCGCCGGAGCAAAGGTGACTGTGCTGGCCTCCAACGAGCAGTTCATCCGGAAACCGCTGACCGGAGCGGGGGCCGCCAATCCGGCCTGTCCGGCGGTGCTGCCCGACCCCATGCGAGGGGATGACAACGCGGCCTCCGTGGCTACGCTCTGGGAGTTCGGCAAGTTCCGCATGGTGGATCTGGCGGACCTGCTTCAGTGGGCTGAACTCAGGCTGGTCTGCCCGGACAACCGGATCGGCGCCGTGGACCTGTTTATGGTGACGCACCACGGGTTGGGCCTCTCGAACGCGCCCGCGCTGATCCAGGCCTTGCAGCCCAAAGCGGCCATCGCCAACAACGGCGAGCGCAAGGGAATCGCCCCCGAGGTCGTGAAGGCGCTCCGCAGCGCCCCGCGCATGCAGGATATCTGGCAGCTTCACTACTCCGTGACCGCGGGCGCGGAACTGAACGCTCCCGAGCAGTTCATTGCCAATCTGAAGGCTCAGGATTGCGCGGGCCACTGGGTGAAGGTTTCGGCTCGCCGCGACGGCAGCTTTACAGTGGCCAATTCCCGCAACGGCTTTTCGAAGACCTACAAGCCGTAACCGCGCCACCGGCCGCCGTTCTGATCGGCGGGGAAGACAATCGCCGCCAGTCGTTTGCCAACCGGCGGGGCGGGCCATCGCAGATTGTGGACGCCAGCCTCGAACCAATCCGGGGGGCGTCCCAGCGCCGTTCGCTCTTCGCCGGACTCCCCCGCAAACATCCGCGGCATTCGGCGGATCGCCAAAGGCTGGCAGCCATTTGCTGCAAGCTGAGGGCGTTGCGCCTGGCTTGCGTTTCTGCCGCTCTGCAACACTGCTTGAGCGGCGTCCCGCCGGCTGCATTCCGGGAGATTCTCTCAAATCTGGCGGGATCAAGAACCGCCTTTTTGTGTTATCTTGGTGTTGGTTTCACCCGCAGGCGAGCGGGAGTAATTCAGTGGTAGAATGCCAGCTTCCCAAGCTGGACGTCGCGGGTTCGAGTCCCGTCTCCCGCTCCATGTTTTCTAGCATTTACGGCCAATTTGGGATACCCCACCGATTCCTCGTTACTCCGTTTACTCCATTAAGCCGACTTGCGCCATTCTGACGGCTCGGGTTGCGGTTTGGACTCCTTCTGCCGGACGGCGGCTTCGAGAGCCCGAAGTGCGGCTCGCTTTTGCTCCAGGTCGGAGCTGGTGTAGACCTCCAGGCTGACGCCGAGTCCGTGGCCCCTCTGGTCGGAGGCGACCTTCGGATCGACACCCGCCTTCTTGGACAGACTGGCGTTAGTCTTCCTGAGCACCTGAAAGGTCGCCCAGCCCAAGCCGATCTTGTCCAGCTTCGGGAACATGTACCGCCGCCAGAGGTTGTCCAGCGACAGCGGCGTGGTGACCATTTCCGAGGGGAACACGAACCCATCCGGCGACGGGTCCTGCGCCAGTCCGGCCCACTCCTTCATCAATTCGAGCGTGCCGTCGGAGATCGCGCCTTCGCGGGTCTTGCCGTTCTTCGGCGTGTTGAGCACCCGCTTGTAGACGCGCTCGGCCACCGTGATGGTCTCGTTGGTGACCGACTTCCACCGGAGCGCCAGGATCTCGCCCGGGCGCATGCCCTCGAAGATCGCGAGCCTCGCGATCAGCTTCTCGCGGAGGTCGAAGACCTCCAAATACTTCATCACCTCCTCTTCCGTCAGCGGACGCGCCATACAACTCGCATGGCGGCCCGGCTGACATCGTTTGGGAATCTTCAACTCGGCCGCCGGGTTTCCCGAGAGGATGGAGTCCGACAACGCGAGTTTGAAGATGCCATTCAGGAACCACCGCAGGTGAGCCACCACGCTGAAGGACAACTCCGTCGCCTTGCGTTCGAGGAAGTCCTGCAACTGGTCTCTCCGGATCGTGTGGAGCAGATTGTTGGCGAACTCCGGAATGAGATGCTTTTGGATGATCTGCTCCGAGGTTCCCGCGGTGGATTCCTTCCAACCGCGGCGGCCATGCGGCAGGTACACGTCCTCGACGAACTGCCCGAACGTGTACACCGGCCTCGGGCCCCGCGCCGTGCCTTCGTTGATCGGATGGAGGATGGCCGCCATCGCGGATTCCGCTTCCCCTTTGGTCATCTTCGAGCACAGCCCGAGCACCTTCGACCGGCGGCTGCCGTCTTCCCACCAGAAGGCGACCCACACACGATGCCGCCCGTGCCGAGGTGGAACGAATGATCATCGGTGCGCGGTAAATAGCGGCTCGGCGCTTGGATTTCTTCCCGTACTTGAGCGATGAATGGGGTCGCTATGGCGATTTACACCATCGACGACCGAAACATCATCACCATGCACTCCGCGACGCCGCCGAACGGGTCCGATGGGCTGCGATTCGACTCAATGAAAGCCCTCGCGAAGGCCACCGCCGAGTGGCCGGTATCGCGGTTGGCAGAGGTCTGGAACAAGCTGCCGATTGACGGATTGAAACCCGTGAACAAGTTCATGGACCGCAAGACCGCCGTGGCGCGGATCTGGGCGGCCATCCAAGTCCTGACGCCAATTCCCGCGCCAGACGCGGCCACGGGCGCGAAGCCAGGGGCCAAGGCAAGGGAGCGTCCGCAAGCAGATGCCGGTGCGTCCGGGGCGCGGGAAGGCAGCAAGAAGGCCATCCTCCTGACGATGCTGCGGCACCCGGAGGGCGCAACGCTGACCCAGATCATGGAGGCCACGCACTGGCAACCTCACACGGTGCGCGGATTCATCAGTGTCGTGATCGGCAAGCAACTCGGCCTGAAGGTCGAGTCCACACGGACCGAAGCCGGCGAACGGCGCTACCGGATCATGGCGTGAGTCCGAACTACCGCTCGACCGGCCCACCGGCGCGCGACGTGCTCATGGCCGCGTCGCGGATTACCACGAGCAGTCCCAGCCAGTCCGTCTCGTTGAACCGCTCGATTCCAAGCATCACCGACTGGTGGATCTTCAGGCGGTTTGGCTGGCGCAGCCGAACGATGAGAATGCCGCAGTGGCCGGCGGCGCGATACTCCGTGAACCCCTTGTCGGTCGTGATCAGCAGGCGGCGCTCCCGGACAGCGAGGTCCCAGAGATCCGCATCCGCCAGACCCTTGTCACCGGTCCCGCGAATGTCTTTTACGTCGTGGCCAAGTTCACGCAGGCGGTCCACGGTCATGCGCGGGATGTTCTCGTCAGCAAGAATCCGCATCCGTCAGCGGCCCAGAGCTGGCAGCGGCGTCACCTGCTCCTCGGCCAACTCGGCGGCGTATTCGAGGCAGGCCATGATGTCCGCGCGCTCGAGCGATGGGTACTCGGCCAGCAGGTCTTCCACGGTGTCGCCATTCGCGAGCATGCGGACAACCTGGTGAACGGGAATCCGCGTACCCTTCACGCACGCCTGGCCGTGGCAGATGGTCGGATCGATGGATATCCTCTCGAACGGCATCTCTTGGCCTCCACCACTAGTTTACTCCTGGTGGGCCGCTACTCCTGCATCCACCGGCTGCGCGCCACACGGTTCGTCACTGGTGACTGCACATTCGCGGCGAGCGTTTCGAGGCGTTCGGCCTCGCGGCCTCGCCCCCCCTCTTGCCATGGCGAGTACAACTGGTTGATCCAAAAGCCCGCGGCCTTTGCCGCCGGATTTGCGGGCCGCCACTCACCGCGCTCGGCCGACGCCTCCGACGAAAGGCAGCGATTCTGGCCGGCCCATTCGGAGACCGTTTGGCGCGGCGGCGGCTCGAGCGAATCCGCCAGGCGCGCCACACACACCTCAAGACCCATGGCGGATGTCCTCGGCGAGTCCTTTCACAATGGCCGTCAACTCGGCGTCGAGGATCTCGCGCACCCGGCGCACGTCGGTCTCGGCGGCCAATTGCGGCGCGAGCCTGCTGGCGATCCCGAGCACGCGGTCGCGGATCTGCCGGCCCAGCGTGTACCACTTGATGCTGACCTCGTCGGTCGGGACGAGCCTCCCGATCCGTGTCTCGTACTCCAGCTTCTTCAGCTTCGCGGAGAACACCTCGCGCGCCAGCCGCGCTTGGGCGAAAGTCGTGGGCTGCTGGCCGGACGGCGCGTCGTCAGGTTTGTCATCCAGCACGGCGTCCGACGCGGCGGCATCCACCATGCGCCCGCGCATGACCAGGATGCCCGCCTTGGCAAGCTTCCCGATGTACTGCGGACTCTTGCCGCGATGCCGGGCGTACTGCGCCTGGGTCATCAGAGGCTTCTCAAGATTGCTGTGCATGATCGGTTTGCAGCCATGTTCCTATGAAACGGGTTTGGTGGGATGATATGGGTATGCCGAAAGGTCCTTCGGTGAGCCGATTCTCGCTCGCCATCGAGTACTACCGGGAGGAGGACGGCCGCTGGTTGGCGGACATTCCGGCCCTGCCCGGCGTTACGGCGTATGGGCGGACCAAGAAGCAGGCGACCGCTGCCGTGCAGGCGCTGGCGCTCAGGCTCATCGCCGACCGCCTGGAGCACGGCGAAGCGGTTCCCGGCCCCATGGACGTATCCTTCGTTGCGGCCTGAAGAGCCCATTCAGAGTTGGCCGTCCACTAAGGCCAAGCGGGCACTGGCTGCTCTCCTTCGCATCGGATGGCGCATCAAACGCCAAAGTGGAACCTCGCATCGGATCCTGGAACGTCCCGGCTGGCCCGATCTGTTGTTTGCCTACCATGATCGGGTCACGCTCGGCCCCACAGCGATGAAAGTCCTTGCGAAAAAGACCGGCCTCAAGCCCGAGGATCTGTAGGCCGGCAGCATCCATCAACCTGTCAACCCGTGTTCTCGCCTGCCACTGGCCATAGCGTGCGATCGTCTCTCCCGCCGCACGGCTCGCGAAAAGGGGCGCCAACGCCGCCGGTCTCTGTCACACGGCTCACGGAGTTTATGCGGTTTCGCTTGTCTCGTTCTCCACTGCCTGCGACTCCCCCGCTCCCCCGGCGATCTCCTGCCGAAGTTCAAACCGGGGCTTGACGCCGTTGGCCGGCTTCCCGATGCTCAACTCCAGCAGCCGGAGGGTAGCGGGGAAAATCGGCATGCCGGCAAACTCGTCGCGACCATCCCAGGCGTACTCGCGGCAGGAAACATGGACGCTGGAGCGTCCTGTGCGCGGGGGAAGCGGCGCGATGATGCCGTCAGGATGGGAAAGGCAAAACCGGAGAACCGCCGTTACTCCATCCACCCATTTGAGGACGGCGGCGGAAAACCGGCGCGAGGAACCAGCGGGTTACGTGGCCAAGAATCTTTGCCAGTGACAGCCCCCATCGAGTTGAGTTCCTGGAGCGTGCGGAAGGCATGAAGGCCCTGCTCACGCCCCACGCCGCACGCTCTGTTCCTTGGCCCCTCCCGTCCCCGCGGCTCTCGCCTTATGCTCCGCGTTCATGCCTTCGCTTCGCCAATTCGCCTCACGAAACCTTCTTCAAAATCTCGGCGAATTCGCTCTCTGTAAACGCCCTCATCGTGGCCGTCTTGGCGTTGCCCTTCGCAGCGATCGAAAGCGCCACCGCCGCAGCCGCTTCATCGTCCGGCCCCTCCGTCACCGCAACGATGTCGTAGTCGCCCATGGTCACGTAAAGCCCAAGGACCTTCCCGCCCATGGCTTCGATCATCTTCTTTGACATCTCGAACCGCGCCGGTGCGTTCTTCACATCCCGGACGCCTTGCTCGGTCCACTTGAATAGAGTCACGTAAGTCGGCATTGCCCGTCCCTCACTTTCCAGTCCGGGCGCTTGGACCTGGCGGTCTGCCGCAAAGCGGCGCCGGCCCCCGTTGCCCGCGCGAAGCCGGCCCGAGCCCGATGGACCCGGCATTCAACCTTGCTCAAGGCGGCGGAGCCGGCTGTTTGCCGGCAGACTCCCGCGTGCTGTCCCGGCGCCCAGCCTGTGGCTAGCATACACCCGTTTGCCCGGCAAAGAGCTGCCAGAACGCACCCTCTTTGCGCAGCGAGGCCCCGGCCCGCCGCCAAGGGACCGCCCTCCGCTCCGGCGCCGGCGCGGAGAAATCACTCATAATGGTTAGGCGCAGAGGTATGCAACCCGCCCCAGCCATCTCGCCTGTTCAAACGCTTCAGGACTCCCTGGGGGCGCGCTGGGACAACATTGCCGCTGCCCGCGAGCGCTCCGTTCATGCCCGCTCCAAGCTGAAGGAAATGTTGGAGGGGGTCGATTCCGAAGACTGTAGCGTTGTGGTCTCCGGCTCCCTCGCGAGGGACGAATTCACCCCGGGCAGCGACATCGACTGGACCCTGCTGATCGATGGCCAGGCTGATCCCGGCGTGATCGATTGCCTGCCCCGTATAGAAGGAGCCGCCGGCATCTTGGCTGGAAAACCTCCGGGCCGTGAGCGCACGTTCGGCGAAATGGTCTTCAGCCATGATCTGATTCACCGAATAGGTGGCGAGGACGACACGAATCGCAACACAACACAGCGCATCCTTCTGCTGCTTGAATCCGCCGTCATCGGCCGCCCCGATGCCTACGAGCGTGTTTTCAAGGACGTTCTCCAGCGCTATATCAGCGAAGATGACGGTTTTCGGAGGAGAGCGCGCTACCTCGTACCTCGCTTCCTGCAAAACGATTTCGCGCGCTACTGGCGGACCATGGCTGTGGATTTCGCTTATAAGCGCCGAACTCGTTTTGGCAGCGGCGCCGTAATTCGTAATCTCAAATTGCGTATGTCACGCAAGCTCATCTACGTTTCCGGGCTGCTGACGTGCTTCAGTTGCGAACTTAAACTCAACACCCGGTCCGCCCAGTCTCCCTGCCAGGCGAGCATCGAACCTGCCGAGTGCGTCCACTGCCTGCGGGAGTATCTGAGGATGACGCCTCTGGAAATTCTCGCCAGCGCGCTCATTGCGATCCCCCATTTGCGTGACGCCGGCAAAAAGGCATTTGACGCCTACGACAAGTTCCTTGGCCTCCTGGCGAATCCGGAGACTCGTGGGCGCCTCGAGCAACTGAAGCCGGAGGAGGCCCAGCGGGATGCCGTGTGGGGCGAAGCACGTCCTTTGACCCACGATTTCAACGATGCCTTGCTGGATGTTTTCTTTGACCAGCCAAGCAGGCTTTACGAGCTCACCCGAATGTACGGAGTGTTTTGATGAACCGAGCGATTGGGTTTTCGACCGGCGCGCTTGCCTTCGGCGACTTTCGCAAGGCGCTTGCCATGCTTCGTCCGTTTCCGGTCTCAGCCGTCGAATTATCAGCGTTGCGGCAGCCGGAACTTGATCCGCTGTGGGAAGCCACCGCCGAGCTGGATCTGTCCAAATATTCCTATGTGGCCGTTCACGCTCCGAGCCGGATTGACGCCGGCACGGAGCAGCACGTCGTCCAGCGTCTGCTCGATTTCTCCAAGAGAGGGTGGCCGGTCGTTATTCACCCCGATGCGATCCAGGATTACTCGCTGTGGAGATGCTTCGGCGGGGATCTCTGCATCGAAAACATGGACAAGCGCAAACCCGTGGCGCGAACATTGCGCGAGCTTGAGGTGGTCTTTGACCAGTTGCCCGAAGCGAGTTTCTGTCTCGACCTCGGACATGCGCGGCAGGTGGATGCAACCATGTCCGAGGCGTACCTGATGACCAGAACGTATGCGGCAAAGATCAAACAGGTGCACGTCAGCGAAGTAAACACCCGCAGCAAGCATGACCGGCTGTCGGATGCGACGGTCTTCGCCTTCCGCCGGTTGGCCGAGTACCTCCCCGAGGAGGCGCCGCTGATTGTCGAGGCCGTCATCGGGGAGCGTGAGATTGCATGGGAGCTCCATCGTGTAAATGAAGCTCTGCCGGCCAGCGCCGGCGTGTTGTGACCGGCGAAGGCGAATGAGGCGCCTCCCCGGGGAATCGCAGATCCGCGCCCGGCTTCCTCTCGCCTCACGGCCGCCGCTCAGATCCTGAACGGTTGTCCGGGCCTCCCCGGCGGCTCCTCCTTCTTCCCCAGCGCTGTGCCGCAACGGGCGCAAATGTAGTCTGAAATTTCCCGATCCAGAAGGACCAGGAGCAGGCGTTTGCGGACCGGCATGGCGCGCTTGCAGACCGGACAGTAGAGCTGGCTGGCCTCCATGTCTTCAAAGTCTTTCCTCTTTCCGGGCGGCATCATGGTCTTGCTGTGGCTTCATCCCAGAATTAACACAGGCTCACCCCTTTCTCCGCTCGCCCCCGGGCGGAGGATGGCGCTCGTTCCCCGATCCGCAAGAACGCTTGGAAGCTTCGCCCTATTCGGCCCGGTACGGCCCGGCGATTTTGGTGACCCGGTGGCTTTCCGAAGAATCGTCGACAACGACGACGCGGTACTCATCGCCGCCCGGCGAGACGCGCAGGACAATGTGGCCGCGGTCGCTCGCCAGTTTCTCCATCCCGAGGATCACCTCCCGGGTCGCCGGGTGCAGATCCGTGGCGAACACGTCGCGCGGCCCTGGATAGAGCCGCTGTGACAGCAGCCTCTGCCACACCCTCCAGGTCGGGTGCCCGGCATCCCAGACCGAAAGGGTCCACACGCGCGGGCGAAGCGCGGCGACAAAGAACTCGTTCATCGAGTCGATCCAGCCGTGATGATTCAGGATGGCCGCCTCCACCGGACCGACCGCCTGGGCCACGGGGGTCTCGATGTCGTGCCACCGCGGATAGCCTTCCACGGGGATGCCTGTGATGTCGCCGCCGTTGAAGTAATCGAACTTGCCGTAGCTCACGCGGAACGAGATGCTGCACAGGTTCTCGCTCGGCCAGTCCGGGCGCGGCACGTGCTCCAGCGCCGGAAAGTGCCGCCGGGTATTTGTCCCCACGCCGGTCCAGATCTCGCCGCCGGCGCCAATGTTGCGGAATTCGAAATTGGGGTGCTTCTTTCCGTCCCGCCGCAGCACGATCTGGTCGTTTCTCCCGGGGATGAAACGCTCGATTCTCATCCCGCCGTTCTTGACCTGCCATTCCACGAAAGCCCTGTAGTTCTGCGTCGCGCTATCCGTAATCGGAGCCGGGTAGTCGTAGCCCGGATAGCCGCGGTCGAGCATCATCCCGATTCGAAGGTTTTCGCCCACCGTCGTCAGACCCGTGAGCCGGTAAGCTCCGGAGCGCGAGGCCGGCGTCTCGGCCGACACGGCGCCCATGTGGTCCGCGTGAAAGTGCGTAAGCAGGGCGTAGTCGAGCGAAGGCTGCGCCTCGTGCCGCAGGGCGTGGCGAATATACCGCACCAGGTACTCACCGGCGGAGCGCGCGCCGTCCGGCCGGTCCGGCGTGTGATGGGCCGTCTTCTGCGCCAGTTCGCCGGCGTCCACCAGCAGCGTGGTGCCGTCGGGGAAGATGTACAAGCCGGCGTTGCCGCGGCCCGTGCTGATCTGGTGGATATCCAGCATCCCCGGCTGCCACGGCGCCAGCTCGCGCCCCACGGCATCCTGCGCCTGCGCCGCCAGCGCCATCCCTGCGGCGAGAATCACTGCCGGCAACAAGCGTTTTATCCCGCGCCTCCCTTTCGGCCCGGCCGCCGGCGGGACCTGCCTGTGTCCCGCCGGCGCATCCTCCCTCCTCACTGCACCGGCACGGAGACCGTGATGTTGCGGTAGCGTATCCCGCCCGTGTGGTCCCCCTGGAAGTAGATCGGCCCCGGCTCTCCTTCGTTGCTGTCCAGCGCCCCGCCGGTGATGCCGGCGATCTCCTGGTTGTCCACAATCGTGACGCCGTTCACGACCAGCGTGACGTTCCGGCCAACCAGCGTAATGTCATACGTGCACCATTCCCCCGTCTTGCAGGGAGAAGCCGCCGTCGCTGGAACAAAGCCATAGATCGCATAGGCCGGGCCGCCGCCGCTGCCCGGCGCCGGAATCCGCGTTGGAGGCGGCATCTGGGCCTCGTATCGCCCGCGCAGATACACCCCGCTGTTCGCGCCCTGCTCCATGTTGAACTCCAGGTGGAGCTTGAAATCGTCAAACTTCCGGGTGGACACGATGTTGTGTCCCTGCCCTTCGTTCACCAGTTCCCCGTTCTTCGCCACCCAGCGGTTCTCCACGGCCTTCGGATTGCTCGTGTTGTTCATCGTCACCCAGCCGGTGAGGTCCTTCCCATTGAACAGCGGCTCCGGCTTGGACCACGCCTTGGGAGGCTGCCGCTTCAGCTCTGGAGCTCGTAATCCCGCCACTTGCCCGCGCACGTCATCCCCCTGCTTCTGGACCCCTGAGAGCCTGTTGCCCTTGGCAACCAGCTCCCAGGTCAGCGCGGATCTCGCCGGCGCCGCGGGCCGGCCATCGGCGGCGGGCCGGGCCGGTGTCGCCGGAGAGACGGTCACAATTAGGGTCGCGCCCTCCATCCTCGCCGCCACAGGCCGCACATTTCCCTCCCTGGGCTGCGCCCGCACGGCCAGAGCGCCGTCCTTCTCCGTCACTTCCAGCCAGCTCGGGTAAGTCACGGCCGGCTCGGTCACGGTGAGGTCCCACCGGCCTGCGAACGGGCCCGCCGTCTGCGACATCAGCGTCAGACTTGCGGCCACAACCAGAATGAGTACCGTCCAGCATCTCTGCATCATCACAACATATCCTCCTTTTGCGTTCCTGCCCCGGCGATCCTGCCTCCGGCGGCGATACAGCTAGAGTACTCCAGACGGCCTTCCCTGCGAGGGGACTCGCCGGCCGCTCCGGGATCCGCGCCGCGCGCTGCTCTCTTCTCCCGGGCGCTCACGGTTCCTTGCGGAGCTCGCGGAATAGCTCGCGGAAGGTAACCACCGCCTCCATGGCGTTCGTGTTCCTGGTCTCCTCCCCGAAGTAAGCCCGGGCGAAGGCGCCGAATCCCACCCATGTTGTTTGCAGCATGCCTTGCATCCGCGCCGCAACCGCCGGCGCCGAATTCATGCGGACGTTGCGCATCAAGTCCAACTGCCGCAGGGCCACCGACGGCCTCCGCCAGGGCGAGGACACCACATTCAGGCCGTGCAACGCGAAGTACGGCGCCGTGGGGTGCGCCACGTTGTAGTGCCAGTCGCAGATGACGATGTCCTTGGGGACAAGTTGGATGGCGGGCGCCGTGCCGTTTTTCGCGGCTTCCCACTCGCCGATGCCCGTCGTCTCTCCGTCGAGAAACCGGTCCCCCCACATCCATAAACTCCGGTTCGCCCCGGCCAGGTGATCACGCAGCGCGCGCACCTCCCCGGCAAAGAGTTCGGCCTTGTTCCGGCCCCTGCAACGCGGGCAGTCGTCCTCGCCGATCAGGAACACCTCGTCCATGCCCACGTGGAAGGCGTCGGCTTCGGTGACCTCGGCCAGTTCGTCGATCAGGTCGAAGACGACCTCGTGAACCTGAGGGTGCAGAGGACAGTAGCTCCGGCAGTAGATGCCCTCGTTGCCGGGGTACTTGCCGGGTGTTTCATCGAATTCCGGATGGCTGCGCAGCAGCCCGAACGTGGTCTTGGCCCAGGACTGGTGGCCGAGCAGGTTGATCATCGGAACCAGCCGGACATGGGCCGCGCGCGCGGCCGCGGCCAGCCGTTTCACATCGGCGGGGCTCAGCGCGCGCCCATCCACCACCTCAGGGCGCCTCGTGAACTGATACCGGTAGTTGAACTCCAGCACCAGGACGTTCACCCCCTCCTTCGGCAACGCCTCCTGGATGAAGCGCTCGGCGAGGGCGATTTCATCCGGACCGGGGGCGGACAAATGAATGCCGCGAATGGGCAAGGTCTGCGCCTCGGCCGCCGCGGCGCACAGAATCAAAAGGCAACGGAAAAACTTCGCGGAATTGACGGATATGCTGGTCATCGCGACCTCCGGGATTGGAGCCAGGATACCTCAGCCGTCTGCTTTCGGGGGAATGGCTGGTTCCAGCGGCCGCGCCTTCCGCCACGGTGGACAATTCCCGCCCAATCGAATATGCTCCCTTGAGGGAAAGGAGCACCATCCGTGTCCAATACTTCGGAGAATCTCCAGGCAACGCGCCGGGGATTTCTGACCACCGTGACCGCAATATCCGCGGCTTCCTACAATCGCATACTCGGGGCCAATGACCGTGTCGGCATCGGCTTCATCGGGTTCGGACTCATTGGCAAGCAACACGTCGGAGGCTTCAAGACCTACAACGACGTTGAGATTCTTGGAATGTGCGACGTCTACAAGCCGCGCGTCCAGGAGGGCCTCGCCTATATCGGTAATCCCAACTGCAAGGGCTACTCCGATTTTCGGAAGATGTACGAGGACAAGAACATCCACGGAGTGGTCGTCGCCACGCCGGACCACTGGCATGCGCTGCTCACAATCATGGCCTGCGCCGCCGGCAAGGACGTCTACGTGGAGAAGCCGCTCACCGTCGCCAACAACGAAGGCAAGTGGATGCTCCAGGCGCAGGAGAAATTCAAGCGCATCGTGGTGGCCGGCACCCAGCGCCGCCACAACCGCAACGTCGCCGAAGCCAAGAAGACGGTCGAGAGCGGAGTTCTCGGAAAGATCCACATGGCAAGGCTGGGCTCCACACGGAACATCTATCCCGGCTTCGGCAAGACTCCGGTGGAGAATCCGCCCGCGGATCTGGATTACGAGATGTGGCTCGGCCCGGCCCCCAAGAAGCCTTATCAAGCGCACCGCGCCCTGTACCATTTCCGCTGGTTCTGGGATTACTCGGGCGGCCAGATGACCAATCTCGGCGCCCACAGCATCGACCAGTTGCAGTACATCATGGGCGTGAAGGGCCCCACCCTGGTGGCTTCCACGGGCGGGCGCTTCGTCCTGGAGGACGACGGCGAGACGCCGGATGTTCAGGACGCCTGGTTCCTGTACCCCCCAAGCAAGCTCGCTCCTAACGGATGGGTGCTGGCATTCACGATGCGCGAGGCCAACGCTTACCGCGACACGACCGGCGGCGTAATCATGGGCACCAAAGGCAACCTTCTCACCGGGAGCAATGAGGTCGTTTCGGAAATGCGTGGCGACCCCGTGAACCAGATCCCGCGTTTCCTGGGACACCCCATCGGAGGACCGGTCTACACCGAAACGCGTTCCACGCCCTGGATTGAGGGCGCGGCGACGTCCGCCACCGCGGGCCGCGGCGCGGGCGCCGGCGGAGCAAGAGGCGCAGGCGGCGCCGCCCCCGCGGGCGAAGCGGGACGCGGAGCCGCGCGCGGAGCCGGCGGCGCAGCCGGAAGCGGCGCCCCGGCCGGTTTCCCCGGCGAGGCCGCCATGTACCTGAACCACCGCGATTTCGTGAACAGCATCCGCACCCGCGCCAAGCCGCTGTGCGACCTCGAAAGCGCGCATCGCGTCGCCATTACCTGCAACCTGGCGAACATGTCCCTCCGTCTCGGCGGGCGCGCCATCCGCTGGGATCCCGAAAAAGAAGTGGTCATCGGAGACAAGGAAGCCGCCGCCATGTGCACGCGCGACTACCGCGCGCCGTGGGACAAGGAGTTGCGCAGCATCGTCAAGGTGTGATCGTTTGTCGATGTACCGCCGGGGGCGGCCGCGGTCCGGATTACCGGCTGAGCCAGCCCCCGTCCACCGCCAGCACGGTCCCGTGCATGTAGCTCGCCGCGGACGAGGCCAGGAACACAACCGCGCCCATCATGTCCTCGGGCTCCCCCCAGCGTCCCGCGGGAATCCGCTCCAGAATGGCCGGGCCGCGTTTCGGATCGCGTTCCAGATCGGTGTTGACATCGGTGCGAATGTAGCCGGGCGCGATGGCGTTCACGTTGACCCCTTTGGATGCCCATTCGTTGGCCAGCGCCTTCGTCAGTTGCGCCACCCCCCCTTTGCTGGCGGCATAGGCCGGCACCGTAATGCCTCCCTGGAAGCTCAGCATGGAGGCCACGAAGATGATCTTGCCGTCGCCTCGCTCCAGCATCTTCTTGCCCAGTTCCCGGCTGAGCACGAACTGCGCGCTCAAGTTCACCTCCAGGATCCGGTCCCAGTACTCGTCGGGGTATTGCTCGGCGGGCTTCCGCAGAATCATGCCCGCGTTGTTGACCAGGATGTCGATGCGGGGGAAGTCGGCCGAGATCCGCCCGATGAACTCGTACAGCGCCTTCCGGTCCGAGAACTCGCAACTGTAGGCTTTGAACTTCCGCCCGGCCTCGAGGACGGCCTTTTCGACCTCGCTTCCGGAAGCCTCCAGCGAGCGGCTCACTCCGGCGATATCCGCGCCCGCTTGCGCCAGCGCCGCGGCCATGGCTTTGCCCAGTCCCCGCCGGCACCCGGTCACCAGTGCCACTTTGCCATCCAGGCGAAATTGATCCAAAATGCCCAACGCGAAGCCTCCCAAACGAAATAGTCTATACCGTCCAGCGCCCCTGCGACGGGGCGCCCGCCTGTCCTACCATGGAAGGTTAGAACCCGCATTTCTGGGGATACTCCATGAAGACAGCCTTTGCCGCTCTTGTCGCCGCGGCCACCCTTAGCGCCGCGCCGCCCAACAATCCGCTTCTGGAAAAGAGCTTCCGTGTCCCGTTCGACAGAATCCGGGCCGAGCACGTCGAGCCCGCGATCGGCTACCTGCTCGACGAGGCACGCAAGAAACGCGATGCCTACGTGGCTCAGGAAGCCCCACCGTCTTACGAAAACACCATGGCCGCCTTCGAACAGATTACCGAGGAACTGGGTCAGGTCATGGGCATTGTGCGCCACCTCGAGGGCGTCGCCAGCACGCCGGCGTTGCGGGCCGCCGTCAATTCGGTGCTTCCGAAATACACCGAGTTCGTTTCCGGCATTCCTCTCGACAGGGGCATTTACGGGCGGATCAAGAAATACTCCGAGACGGCGGAAGCCAGGGGGCTCACCGGCGCCCGAAAACGGTTTCTCGAAGTGACGCTCGACGACTTCCGCCGCTCCGGAGCCGAGCTGGGCGACAGGGAACAGGCCCGCCTGCGAGAAATGAGCGTCGAGATGAGCCGCCTGCGGAAGCAGTTCGCCGACAACGTCCTCGACGCCACCAACGAGTTTGAACTCGTCATCACCGACCCATCCAGGCTGGCGGGCCTTCCCGAATCGGCCCGGGCCGCGGCGCGGGAAAGCGCCCGGCAGAAGGGGGTGGAGGGCTGGCGCTTCACTCTCCAGCAGCCCAGTTACGTTGCCGTCATGACCTATCTGGACGACGCCGCGACCCGTGAGCGCCTGTTCCGCGCCTACAACTCCCGCGCCGTGGCTGCGAACCTGCCCATCATGAAGCGCATCCTTGAGCTGCGCCGCGAGCGGGCCCGCCTGCTCGGCTTCAAGAATTACGCCGATCTGACCACCGCCGACCGCATGGCCAAGAACGGCGACCGCGTGCGCGAGTTTCTGGCCATGCTGGAGCGGCGGACACGCCCCTTCTACGAAAAGGAGAACGCCGAACTGCTGGAATTCCGCCGCTCGCTGGAAGGGCCGGATGCGCCTTCGCTGGCCATGTGGGACATCTCTTACTATTCGGAGAAGCTGCGTAAAGCGCGGTACGATTTCGACGACGAAATTCTCCGCCCCTACTTCCCCATCGAATCGGTCTTCCGGGGCATGTTCGACATCGCTTCGCGCCTCTATGGAATCCGTATTCAGAAGGTTGACGGTGTGCCGGTTTGGGATCCCGCCGTTCAGTACTACGAGGTGCGCGACTCGGACGGCTCTCTGCTCGGCGGTTTCTACACCGACTTCTTCCCCCGCGAGAACAAGCGCGGCGGAGCGTGGTCCAGCGGCTTCATTACAGGAGGTCCGGTCAACGGCCGCTGGGAGCCCCACGGCGGCGCCATCCACGGCAATATGACGCCGCCCGTCGATGACAGACCGGCACTGCTCACCAAAAGCGAAGTGGAGACCGTCTTCCACGAATTCGGCCACCAGTTGCATCATATCCTCGGCCGCGTCCCCATCAAGAGCCTGACCGCAGTCGCCTGGGATTTCGTCGAACTGCCCTCCCAAATCCACGAAAACTGGACCTGGGAGCGCGAATCCCTGGACCTGCTGGCCCGCCATTACAAGACAGGGGAGCGCATTCCGGAAGAGCTGTTCCAGAAGATGGTGCGCGCGCGCAACTTCCGCGCCGCGAACTTGCAGATGCGCCAGCTTGTGTTTGGAGTGCTCGACATAGCCCTTCATGTCGACTACGACGAAGCCCGCGACGGCGACATCTACGCCTACGCCAGGAAGATCTTCGGACGGTTCACGCCCGCGCCGGTCCCGGATGACTACGCCATGATCGCCTCCTTCAGCCACATCTTCTCCGGCGGATACGCCTGTGGCTACTATTCCTACAAGTGGGCCGAGGTTCTGGATGCCGACGCCTTCACCCGCTTTCAGAAGGAGGGAATTTTCAGTCCCTCCGCAGGGATGGCCTTCCGCCGTGAGATTCTGGAGAAGGGCAACGCCGAGGACGCCAACGTCCTGTTCCGCAATTTCATGGGCCGCGACCCCGACCCCGAAGCCCTCTTCCGCCGCAGCGGACTGGTAAAGCAGTGAACGGACCTCGCTCCGTGGGCTCGCGTCTTCGTTCGGCTTAGGCACACCAGAGCGATTTGAAATAAGATAGGCGGCGGAGGCCAATTCCCGTGAATCGATCGCCCGGATCTACCCGCCGTCAGTGGCTGCAATCCCTCTCCGCCGCCTGCGCCGCCAGGACCCTCCTGGAACCGGCACTCCTGGCGGCGCCCGTGGGCCCGGCCGACCAGTTCCGCCTTACAAGAGAAGGACTCCTGCGCTCACGCTCGGGGAAGCTGTTCTTCGCCCTCGGCGGGTTTCATGCCAACGTCCTGCCACTCTCCCGCATCAAGCTGACCGAAGCCGAGATGGAGCGCGTCCGCCCTTACATCTGGTCGGGCCAGAAGACCGACGATCAGGGCCACGTCGATCTCTGGGACGCCTCCGACGGCATGATGGACCAGTGGTTTCGCCAGCTTGCCGCCGACGGCGTCACCGCCCTCCGGTTGTTCGCCCGCGCGCGGGTCGGCAACGATGTCCTCGATTTGTGCGGAAAGCTGAATCCGGAACTGAAGCAGGTCTTTCACCGCGCCTACGCCGCCGCCCGCCCTTACGGCATTCGATTCCTCCAGCAGATTCTGCCCGAGCCGGGCTCTTCAACCTACGTCAGCCGCAACTCCATCGAGCGCCGTGCCCTGCCGCGCTTCACCAAAGACGAATTGGCCCGGCTCACGCCCGCCCAGAAGGCGTTCCTGCAAGACGGCAAGCGGGTGACCATGAAGGAGTTCTTTACCGACCCGGATGTGCTCGCCTGCCAGAAGCTTTACTTGCAGCAAGCCATGGACTGGATCGCCGGCGAACCGCAGGTATTCGCGGTCGAGATCTACAACGAGCAAGGCTGGAACGGCCGCCAGTATCAATTCCCGCTCGAAGACGCCGAGATACGCTGGAGCCGGGAGATCGTCTCAGCCATCAAGAAGCGCCTCCCTCGAATGCTGGTGACGCTCTCCCACCCCGGTTTCGGCATCACCGGCTACGATCCGTTCAAATGGGTGCGCGGCGCCGGCGTGGATTTCTACTCCCCCCACGCCTACGCCGGACTGAGCGGCGAAAACGAGACCATCGACTTCGCCGCCGTCACCGCCGCCAGCAGCCGCATCATGAACGCCGGAGCGCCCAGCTTCTACGGCGAGTGGGGCCTCTTCAACAGTCCTGTCCCATTGGAGATGAAGCGCTACAGTCACCGTGATGCGATCTGGCTCTGCCTGCTGGGAGGCGAAGCCGGGTTCCTCCAATGGACCAACGAGTTCCCCGAGGAGTATCGCTGGCCTACCAAAGTTCTTCGCGCGCTGCCGGATCGCTTCACCCCGGAGCGCCCCGCTGTCGCCGTGCAAATCGGCGAGCACTACAGGCGATTCCAGGACAACTCCCGTTATTCGTCGTTCCAGCCGGATGCCTTCCCGGGCTTCGAGTTGAACCGCGAAAAGCAGAAGGACGAAAACATCCAGAAGATCTTCGCCGCTTACCGCCGCTCGCTGGACCTCGGAGTCCCGATCCGCTTCACTCTGGACGGCGGAGGGGGAATGGCGCTGGATCGCTTCTTGCAGGCCGGCCCCTCGGACTTCCGCCGCCCGCTCCAGGCTATCGGGGGCTACCAGATGACGTGGATGAAGGATGCCCGCAGCCCGCTTTGGATCGCTTACTTTCGAAAGCGGCGCATGGAGCGCTATGGCGGCCACTGGGTGGGCGTGCCGGACGCCGCGCCGCTCGAGGTCAAGCTCGACCTTCCGGTGCGCCGCCTGGAAGCCCGGTTGCTCAACTTCAACTCAGGCAGGCTGGAAAACCTCTCCGTCGAACGCAGCGGCGCCTTTGTGGTGTCCCAAAGCACCAGCGACGATTACCTCCTGATGCTTAGCGGAGAAGGAACCCGCCTCAACCTGTAGCGGGACCGCGCCTCTTTACAGGAACTCTTCGTTCGCCCGCTCGATCAGTGCCTGCAAGTACCCGATGGTGTAGGCCTGCCCCAGCGGACCCTGGCCCGTCATGCGCGGGAAGTGGTCGCCGATCAAAACGCCGTCGAAGTTCACCTTGCGCAAGGCCCGCATCACCTTGTACATGTCCATGTAGCCTTCGTTCGGGTAGGTCTCGACAAAGTGCGGCAGGGGCGCGCTCACGTTGCGGAAGTGGATCACGAACAGCTTCTTGATCCCGCCGAAGTACTCTATGGTTTCGAGCACGTTCTTCCCCATCGCGTCGCCTCCCTCCAGCCAGGTGCCGACGCAAAGGCCCATGCCGATGTTGGGACTGTCGGCAATCTCGATCGCCCGCTTGTAGCCCTCGAAGCTGCTGAAGATGCAGCGCGGGGCGTTGCCCAGAGTCAGGCCCGGCGGGTCGTCGGTGTGGACCCCGATCCGGACCCCTGTCTCCTCCGCCACCGGTTTGATCTGCCTGGCGAAATACTCCCAGGCCTTCCACATTTCGTCCTCGGTGTAGAGACGGTCGAAGGGCTTGTTGTGGTTGGACCCGGCCGAGGTGGCCGGCTTGCCGGCGTCGAAAGCCCGGGCCACGGCGCCCCCGCGGTTTCGTTCGTTCCCCGTGCTCCACACCCCGTTGGCCATATGCGCGTAGAGATGAGTCTTGATCCCCAGCGCGGACACCGCCCGCAGGTGCCTTTTCAATTCTTCGATCTTCTCGTCCCGGCCCGGCAGCCCCAGCGTGATCTCCGCCACGTTGTGGACTCCCATGCAACCGATTTTGGCAACCTTCAGTCCCGCGCCTTGCACCGCGTCGACGGCTTCCTTGTATCTCTCCGGTCCGGTCCAGAAATTCACGTATTCCATGCCGAGTTGCTGGGCAAATTGGAGGGTCTCGGGACGCCAGTCGCTGACTTGCAGCGAGTGCTGAATCCCCCACTTCATCGGCGGCCGCCCCAACCCTTGGTACAGTTTTAGTCCCTGCGCTCTCGCCGGTGTCTGGGCGCTTCCCGCCAGCACTCCCGCAGCAATGGCGCCCGCCGCTGTCTTATGAAACTCCCGTCTGTCCATAGTCCACTCCTCCGTCCCAGTCTATATTCGGCCGGGCGCTCGCGTCTCCTGCCGGTCTTGGCTGGCCCTCCTCCCGCCAGACCCACTGGTAGGCCGCGATAGAGTTCTTCCAGAAATACTTCTCACTCGCCTCCCGGCCCTTCGAAGCGAAATACTCTCTGACAAGCCGGAACACCGCGCTGTACGGCCCCCATTGATCGCAATTCGGCCAGTCGCTGCCGAAGAGCACGCGGTCCGGCCCGAAGGTCTCCCAAATTTCGTCGATCCGCGCCCGGTAGAAGTCCAGATCCGTGGGAACCTTGCCTCCGGCGCGGCGCAGGAGATGCGATACCTTGACGTACACGCGCGGCCGCTTCCCGAGTTCCCGTACATTGGCGTGCCAGGCCCGGCGGCCCGCTTCATCGGCGGGGGGATCGAATCCGGGCAGATGATCCATGATCAGTCGCAGTTCCGGCGCCGCGTCGGAGACTCGGACCGCCGCGGCGAGCAGCGCGCTATTTGGGTCCGCTGTGTCCAGACTCAGATTCGCTCCGGCCAGGGACTTCAAGTCCGCGACGAACCCCGGCTTGGAAAGCGCTGCGCCCAGGTCACGCCCCCACAGGTTTCCATACCGCACCCCTCGGAACAGCGGGTTCCTGGCGAATCGATCAAGACTGTTTCGGAATCCTTCCGTCCCCAGTTCCAGGTTTCCGACGACGCCCACAATTACGGGGTCGCCGCTGGCAATCTCCAGCAGCCATTGGTTGTCTTCGAGCCAGGGGCTGCATTCCACCGCGATCGCCCCTCGGACGCCATGCGCCGCCGAGACCTGCCTGTACCTCGCCGGCAGCGCCGGACGGTAGAGAACGGCGTCCCGCTGGGACGGCCACGGCACGCCTTGGGGCCGTCCCGTGTCGAAAAGGTGCATGTGAGAATCGATGACGGGAATCGCCGCTGCGGCGGCGTGTCCAACCGCCGCGCCGGCCGCAAGGCCCAGAAATGACCGCCGGTCCATTCCAGCCTCAGCGGATCTTGTATCCCACCAGCATGCCGTCGTTCTTCTGCATCGACGCCCGGATGATGACCGTGTCGTACAGCGGACTGGACTGAATATAGTCCAGAAAATCCTTCATCTGTTTCTCGAACTCGATGACGTTGTCCGCCACCACGGTGGCGCCCGGCTTCAGCTTCGGCTCCAGCGCCTTGAAGTACTTCAGATAGTCCGGTTTTAGAGCGTCGATGAAAACGAAATCAAATTCACCCTCGAGTCCCGGCAGCACCTTCAGCGCGTCCCCTTCGAACACCGTCACGACCTTGTCCAGCCCCGTCTTGGCCAGATGGCCCCGCGCGGCCTGAACCATCTTCGGGTTGATCTCGACGGAATAGAGATGCCCCCCCGTCCGCTCGAAACCGATCCCCATATTGATGGCGCCATAACCGCTGTTGGTGCCGACCTCCACGCCGCGCTTCGCGCCTCTCGACTCCACCAGGATCCGCAACATCATGGCGTCTCCGGCCGTGGTGTTCGCGCTGGTCCACGGGAATCTCTCCAGGTAGTCCTTCCGGAACTGCTCCTTGCTCTGAGCCGGCTGCTGCGACTGAGTCACGGCGGCGCCGGTCAGCAATAGGGCCGCGGCCGCGGCATAAAGGAGACTTCTCTTCGGTATCAACATGATCTCTCCCATTCCGCCCTCTCCGGGCAGTCTTTCAATATACCGTGGGCCGGCCGGGTGCGCTCCTGGCGAAACCTCTGTGCGGTTATGATGGCTGAATGATGAGACTTGCGCTTGTCTTGCTCTTCGCCGTCCCGGCGCTCTTCGCCCAGCTAAACCTGCTGACCCCCCAGGAGAAGGCGGAAGGCTGGGTTCTCTTGTTCGACGGCCAAAGCCTGAATGGATGGGACCAGGGCAGCCGCTCGGTCTGGCGCGCTGAGGACGGCGCGCTGGTGGCCGACAAGGGCCCTGCCGTCAATCTGCGTTTCGCCGAACCCTGCTCGGATTTCACCTTGAAGGCCGACTTCCGTCAGGGCGCGGACGGCAACAGCGGCATCTTCATCCGCTCCGCCCTGCAAGGGCAGCCCGCCACTACCGGCTATGAGGTCCAGATTTGGAACGACCACCCGGAGTATCCCACCGGCAGCCTGGTCAACCACGTCAAAGCCAAGCCGGTGAAGCCCGCGCCGGATGAGTGGCACACCATTCAGATCACGGCGCAGGGCGATCACTACACGGTGGTTTTGGACGGCGAGACGATCCTGGACGCCCGCGATTCGAAAAGCAAAGAGGGTTATATCCTGCTCCAGCACAACCAGGACAAGAAGATCGAGTTCCGTAATTTCAAGCTGAAGAAGCTGTCCTGACGCGGCCGCCCCCGCGAGCGGCGCTTTCTCCTGCCTCCGCTATAATGCGGGAGTGCCATACCAAGTCACTCTGATACCGGGCGACGGCATCGGGCCCGAGGTGGCCGAGGCCACCGTCCGGGCCGTGGATGCCACGGGGATCGCCATTCACTGGGAACGGGCCGAACTGACCCGTCAAATCATCGAGGAGTCACGAGAGGAGCTGCCGCAGTCGGTGCTCGATTCCGTCATGCGCACCCGCGTGGGCATCAAGGGTCCGGTCACGACGCCCGTGGCGGGCGGATTTCAAAGCGTGAATGTGGCATTGCGCAAGAAACTCGACCTGTTCGCCAACGTCCGCCCTGTCCGCAAGCTGCCCGGGCTGAAGACCCGCTACCAGGATCTTCCCATCGACATGATCATCTTCCGAGAGAACACGGAAGATCTCTACGCCGGGCTCGAGCACGAAGTCGTCAAGGACGTGGTCACCAGCCTGAAAGTGATCACCCGCCGCGCCTCGGAGCGCATCGCCCGCTACACCTTCGCCTATGCGCGCCGGTCCGGCCGGAAGAGGATCACGGCGGTGCACAAGGCCAACATCATGAAGCTGGGCGATGGTCTCTTCCTGCGCTGCACCCGGGAGGTAGCGCGCGAGTACCCGGAGATCGAATACAAGGAACTGATCGTCGACAACGCTTCCATGCAGCTCGTGCTCCGGCCCGAGCAGTTCGACATTCTCCTCATGCCCAATCTCTACGGCGACATCGTATCGGACCTGGCCGCCGGGCTGGTCGGGGGACTGGGCATCGTGCCGGGCGCCAATATCGGCGAGGAGTATGCGGTCTTCGAAGCCGTGCATGGCAGCGCCCCGGACATCGCGGGCAAGGGGCTGGCCAACCCCACCGCGCTGATGCAATCCGCGGCGATGATGCTGGAGTACCTGGGAGAACCCGCCGCCTCGCGCCAGCTGCAATCCGCCATCGAGAGCGTGTACCGGGAGGGAAAGTGCCTGACGCCCGACGTGGGGGGAACAGCGTCCACGGAGCAGTTCACTCAGGCGGTGGTGGAGGCGGTGGGGGAGGCGGATCGCGGAGCGTAGAGTCTGGCTCCGCGTCCCGCAATCCGCTGTCCTGTCTGCTTACAGGCCCTTCTTAGCCAGGAACTCGATCAGGTCCACCACCCGCATCGAGTAGCCCCACTCGTTGTCGTACCAGGAAACGACCTTCAGCAGGTTCCCGTCCAGAACTTTCGTCAACTGCGAATCGACGATAGAGCTGTTGGCGTTGTGCATCATGTCGGTGGACACGACCGGATCCTCGGTGTACGCCAGGATGCCTTTCAGCGCGCCTTCGGCGGCGGCCTTCAGCGCGGCGTTGACTTCCTCCGCGGTTGCGTTCTTCGCCAGCAGCGCCACCAGGTCGACCACGGAAACGTTGGGCGTCGGAACGCGCATCGCGTAGCCGTCCAGCTTGCCCTTCAGTTCCGGCATCACCAGGCCGATCGCCTTGGCCGCGCCCGTCGTTGTCGGGATCATGTTGATGGCCGCGGCGCGCGCCCGGCGCAGGTCCTTGTGCGGGAAATCCAGAACATTCTGGTCGTTGGTGTAGCTGTGAATGGTCGTCATCGACCCCTTCACGATGCCAAACTGATCGTGGATCACCTTCACCACCGGCGCCAGGCAGTTCGTCGTGCAGGAGGCGTTCGAAATCACGTGGTGCTTGGCCGGATCGTACATCCCCTCGTTGACGCCCAGCACCACGGTCAAATCCTCATTCTTCGCCGGCGCGGAAATGATGACTTTCTTGACCGAGCCTTTCAAATGGGCGGCCGCGGCCTTCGCATCCGTGAACTTCCCGGTGGACTCGACCACAATCTGGGCGCCGAAAGAGCTCCAATCCAGCAGGGCGGGATCCTTCTGCGCGAACACCTTGATCTTCTTGCCATCGACCACGATGGCGTCTTCCTCGGCCTTCACCGTCTGCGGAATGGGGCCGAGCACCGAGTCATACTTCAACAGGTGCGCCAGCGTCTTGGTGTCGGTCAGGTCGTTGACCGCCACAAACTCGAGTGAGGGGTTGCCGAGCGCGGCGCGCACGACATTGCGGCCGATCCGGCCGAACCCATTAATCGCAACTTTGATTGCCATATACGACGAGTCTCCTGTCTTCGAAGTGCTAGAGGATGGGGAACTTCAAAACTCTATGATATCAAAGGCCAAAAGCCGCGTGGGACGCTGGTCTTTCTCTCATGCAGGATGAGCTTGGTGACTGGCTGTGTTTCCGATGCAGAATGAGCCTGACGGGGAGAAGCGGCGACCCCGCCTTCCGCTTCCCTGGACGCCCGCGGCGCTCACCGCGGCGGCGGCATCGAAGGCGCCACGGAGCCGCCGATGCCGGCATAGGCCTCTTTCACCCGCACGACGTCGTTGCCCTCGAAGGTCACGAAAATGATCCGACCCGGCGGTTTGCCATAGATCCAATCCTCGTACTCCACGCCGTCTTCCATGGTCCGCACCTTGTTGTCCGGACGCCCGAGCGCCAGCAGAACCTGATCCCGGTCCATGCCCTCAACCGCCTTCTTCTCCTTCACCGCCTGCTGAATCTCCGGCGGCAGAGTTTCCACATACATCTCCGTCGCGCTTCTGCGGTTGAAATCGAGCACCGGGTCCAGCAGCTTCTTGATCTCGGCTGCCGTCATCGGCGGCAGCCGGCCGTCAAACACCAGCGCCACGCTTGTCCCGCCCGGCGCCACGCCGTAGCTCCCGCCGGAGAGAGGCACCGTCCGCGTGCGGTTGCTCACGTCCACCTGAATCCGGTCGGTCCATTTGCGGCCCCCCCGGATGCCTCCGTTGATCTCGAAGACAATCCGTTTCTCATCCAGCGTCACTTTCGTGACCTGCACCAGGTCTCCGGGCCGGGCGGCGGGCCCGTTCTCGCGCTCCATCTTCGCCCAGCTCGTCTTGTCGTAAGCTCCTTGGGTGTCCAACGCGAGGGGGTCTCGGGACCGCGGCAGGAGCACCTTGGCCGTGGCGTACTCCGCCGTGAGGCCGCGGATCAGTTCAATCCTCTCCTCGGAGGTCAGTTTGCGGTCTTGGGCCGGCGCCGGATTCAGCGCCAGCGTCGTGGCGGCCAGTGCCGAGATCAGCATCGCTCGCATCTTGCCCTCCCCCAATCAACGGCGCCAGATGAGCCGGCTGGCGGCGGATCGGAGCCTTCCACAGGAAGAAGAACAGCGCCAGCACCACAGCCGAGGTCAGCAGTCCGCCCTCCGGGCCATAGTCGCCCCCGCTCCACTGGGCGCCGATCTTCCAGTGCAGCGCGTAGCCCGTTACTTTCATTGTAAACCCGCTCAGGTTGACTCCGAACAGCGGCAGCGCCCAGTTCCAACCCAGGTGCAGGCCGATGGGCAGCCACAAGTCCCGGCTTCTCAGGAATGCGTACCCCAGGAGCACGCCCCAGGCCGACGTGTTCACCAGCCCGAGTTTGCTGATGCCCAGGTTCGACGCGTGGGCCAGCCCGAACAGCACGCCTGCCGGCAGTATCGTGGCATAAGGACCGATCGAGGCGATGAGCACCTGAAACGCGTAGCCCCGAAACAGCACCTCTTCGCCGATAGCGCCGAAAACCAGAATCCCCAGCACAAACAGTAGCGCGCGCGGGCTTGGGTCCGCATCCGGCAAGGCCCGGAATTCCGCCAGCCGCAGCAACAACGGGCCGCCCAGAACCAGCACGGCCGCTCCCCCGCCTCCCGCCAGACCCAGCAGCAGATTTCGCACCGACGCCGGATTCCAATGCAGTCCGATCGCCGTCAGGTGCATCCGCTCGTAGATCCTCAAACTGAGCGAGTTGGCGGCGACGGCTGTCAGGAAAACGCCCACGGCGCTTGCCACCAGGTAGCCGCCGGTGGCCGACAGCACCCACGAGAAGAGCACGAGGCCCAGCACCACGAACACCACGTAGATGCCCACCCGCAAGGCCACGGCCCCCAGCCGCGCGCCGAATCGATCCGCCATGGCGATTCTCATTGTGGCACGGCGCGTACCCGGACACCGCCGCTGACAGCCCTCACCGGCAGGACCTGCGCGCCCGCCGCCTGCGCCGCTTCCCGCACCCGCGCCTGGGCCGCCGGGTCGCAAAGCAAAACGACGCAGCCTCCGCCGCCCGCCCCGCAGACCTTGGCGCCCATGGCGCCCGCCCGGCGCGCTCTCTCGACGAGCGAGTTGATCAGCGGCGTCGTGATGCCCGGCGCGTTGCGCCGCCGGTGCCGCCACTCCTCCCGCAAAAGCCGGCCGGCCTCCTCCCAGTCGCAGCGCTCCAGCGCCCGGCGCATCCCCCGGGCGATCTCGGCGATCTCGTCGAAGTTCCGCTGCACGCGCCGGTCCCCGTCAATATGAGCCTTCATCACTTCCCAGTTGTTGATGCCGGAATTGCGGGGCTCCCCCGTGTAGGCCAGCACGAAGCGCTGGTTCAATTCGGCCAGCGGCACGCGAATCGCCGACCGGCGCACGGCCTCCGCGCCCAGTTCGATCGCGTTCACGCCGCCGTACAGCGCCGGGTAATAGTCCTGGGAGCCGGTCGGCACGCGGATGATGCGGGCTTCGATGTTCTGCGCCGTTTCGCGCAGCCGCGCTTTGGGAAAACGCCTGCCGCCCAGCTTCGCCAAAGCGCTGGCCAGGGCGATGATCAACGTGGAAGAGCCCGCCAGACCCGCGCCCGCCGGAGCGTCGGAGGCGGTTTCGATCTCAAGGCCCGATTCCGGAGCCAATTCCGCCGCCACGTGAGCGTGCAGCGGCAGGCGGTAACGCCTGGCCGCGCGCAGCGCCTCCAGCGAAGCGAAGCGCTCTTCGGAACCCAGGTCCCTGGCGCGCACGATCACTCGCCGGTCCCCGCGAATCCGGATCGAGCACCGCGCATGAAGACTGATGGCGAAATTCACCGTCACCGAGCCGGGATGGTATAAGTACAGCGGCCAAATGTCCAGGGTGCCTCCCGCCAGATCCACCCGGCACGGCGCGTCCGCAATCACTCGCACAAATTGATCTCCTCTCCTCGCCAAAGACCCCAGCCGGCGCCTGCTCCGGCGCGTTTCCGTTTTCGCGGAATTCCGGCGGCCTCGTGCTATTCTATATGGACAAAGTCCCCCCGAGGTTGTACATGCGGCAATCCAGACATTCCACAGCCAGCGGTCTCCGGGTTCTCCGTACCGTCTCCCGTCTCCCCTATAAGAAAGGGCTGGGGCACTTACTGCGGGAATTGGACACTCACCGCGGCATCTATCTGTCCTCCGGCTACGAGTATCCTGGCCGCTACTCGCGCTGGGATATCGCCTCCGTCCACCCTCTCCTGGAGATTGTAGCTGGGGACCGATGGGTGGAATTCCGCCCGCTCAACCTCCGCGGCCAGCTTCTCAACCAGATGCTGTTCCCGATTCTCTCGCCGCATCCGCACTGGGAGTCGTTCGGCCCCAGCGGAGACGGCCTCCGGGGACGCCTGAAGCCGCTGCCGCCGCTTTTCCCCGAAGAGCAGCGCAGCAAGCAGCCATCTGTGTTCAGCATCCTGCGCGCCCTGATCCAGGAGTTTCGTCCCGTGGGGGATCCTCACCTCGCCCTGATCGGCGCTTTCGGTTTCGACCTCCTGTTCCAGTTCGACCCCATCGAGTTCCGTCTGCCGCGCACCAACCGCGAGTTTCTCCACCTCTATCTTTGCGACGACATCTGCTTCATGGACCGCAAGCGCGAGCGGATCGAGCGCTACCAGTACGACTTCGAAAACGGCGAACTGTCCACGCTGGCGCTCCCCCGCGACGCCCGCCCCGTCCCCGTTCCGCCACAGCTTGAGCCCGCGGAGATCACCAGCGACCACACCCCCGAAGAGTACATGGCCAAGGTGGAGACGGTGCGCCGGGGCATGAAGCAGGGCGATTACTACGAAGTCGTCCTGCGCCAGACATTTCGCGCCCCGTACTCGGGCAAACCGTCCGAACTGTTTCAGCGCTTTCAGCAGGCCAGCCCGAGCCCGTATGAGTTCCTGCTCCAGTTCGGCGAAGAGCAATTGATCGGCTGCTCTCCGGAAATGTTCGTCCGCGTGGAGGGAAACCGCATCGAGACTTCCCCCATATCCGGCACCGCCCGCCGTACCGGAGACCCGCTGCTGGACGCCGACAACATCCGCGAGCTTTTGGATTCCCGCAAGGAAGAGTCCGAACTGACCATGTGCACGGACGTGGACCGCAACGACAAGTCCCGTGTCTGCATCCCCGGTTCGGTCAAAGTGGTCGGCCGCCGCCTGATCGAGTCCTACGCCGGAGTGTTTCACACCGTCGACCACGTCGAAGGCACTTTGGCCCCGGGCTTCGATTCGCTGGACGCCTTTCTGACGCATATGTGGTCCGTCACCATGATCGGCGCGCCCAAACGGGCCGCGGCGCAGGCCATCGAGAACCTCGAGAAGGACGCGCGCGGCTGGTACGCCGGCGCCATCGGAATGATCTCGCTCGACGGCGGCATCAACACCGGCATCCACATCCGCACCGTTCACCTGAAAGACGGCATCGCGGCCTATCCCGTCGGCGCCACGATCCTCTACGACTCCGTCCCCGCCATGGAAGAACAGGAGACGCGCATGAAGGCGACGGTGTTCTTCCGGACTGTCCAAGGCCGGCAGCCCGCCGCCAGGCCCGCGCCCAAGCCCCGTCTCCGCGCCACCGCGGGCAAGATGCTGCTGGTGGATAACGACGACTGCTTTATCCACACGCTCGCCAATTACGCCCGCCAGACCGGGGTCGAAGTCGTCACCTACCGCGCCGGCTTTCCGCTGGAGATCATCACCCAGGTGCGGCCCGGCATCATCCTGATCTCACCAGGCCCCGGCCGTCCGGAGGATTTCGGCGTTCCTCAATTGGTGCGGCACGCCTCCGGTCTCGGGATTCCCATCTTCGGGGTCTGCCTCGGCCTGCAAGGCGTGGTGGAGGCCTTCGGCGGAAGCCTGGGCATCCTCGAGTACCCCATGCACGGCAAGCCGTCCGTCGTGGTTCACCAGGGCGCCGGCATCTTCGAAGGGCTGCCCGAGAAGTTCACCGTCGGCCGCTATCATTCGCTCTACGCCGAAAGGTCCACCTTTCCGGAGTGCCTGGAAGTCACCGCCGAATCCGAAGATGGCGTCATCATGGGCGTGCGCCACCGTCACCTGCCGGTCGAAGCCGTACAATTCCATCCCGAGTCGATCCTGACCATGCAGGGCGATTGCGGACTGCGTCTCATTCAAAATGTCGTCCGCATTTACACGGCAAAAGCTCGCTGAGTTCCAGGAAGAGCCCGCATGGCGCCTCTAGTGCCCCACGTGATCATCGCCGGCGGCGGCCTCGCCGGCATGGCCGCCGCCGAGGCGCTGACCCGCGGGGGATTCCGCGTGACGCTGTTCGAGTCCCGGCCTTTTTTGGGCGGGAGGGCGTCTTCCTTTCCTTTGAATTCCTCCGCGGAAAATTCCGAGTCCATCGACAACTGCCAGCACATTTTGCTGCGCTGTTGCGTGAACCTCCTGGATTTCTACCGGCGCCTGGGCTCGGACTCAATGGTGCGGTTTCACCGCGAGTTCTTCTTCCTGGAGCCTGGAGGACGCCTGTCCATTCTCAAGGGCGGCGCGCTCCCGGCGCCTCTGCACCTGGCCGGATCGTTCGCCCGCCTGCCGTTCTTGTCCCCGCGAGCCAAGCTCTCGATCGCGCGCGCGATGCTGGCCGTCCGCCTGGAGTGGGGCCGGCGGCGGGATCTGGATGAGATCAGCATGTTCGACTGGCTGCGCGAGAAACAGCAACCGGACGACGCCGTGGCCAGGTTCTGGCGTCCGATTCTCGTGAGCGCCGTCAATGAAGAACTGGACGTGGCCGCCGCCCGGCACGGCCTTCAGGTATTCCGCCTCGCGTTCCTCTCCAATTCCACGGCCGGCCAGATGGGCGTGCCCACCGTTCCCCTCTCGCAGCTTTACAGCCCTGCCGCGCTGGCGGGAACCGGCCTGGCCGAGGTCCGGCTGCGCGCGGCGGTCGAGCGCATCGTCATCGAGAACGGCTCGGTCTCCGGCGTCCAGTCCCGCGGTGAGCGCTACACGGCGGACTACTACATCGCGGCCCTGCCCTTCGAGCGGCTCCCGGCCGTAGCGCCGGAGCTGGCGGTCCCATACGAGCGCCTGCGCCACTCGCCCATTACCGGCATCCACCTTTGGTTTGACCGGCCTGTGACCGGACTGCCGCACGCGGCGCTGCTGGATCGCACAGTCCAGTGGTTCTTCAACAAGGAGGGCGGGCGTTATCTGCAACTCGTGGTCAGCGCCTCCCGCTCACTGGCCGGGATGGGCCGCGCCGAAATCATCCGTCTCGCCCGCCGCGAACTTGCCGAATTCCTGCCGGAAGCGGCCCGGGCGGAGTTGCGGAAGGCCCACGTCATCAAGGAAGTCCACGCCACCTTCACGCCGTCGCCGGGACTGGAATCCGTCCGGCCGCCGGCGGAGACCGCCTGCCGCAATCTCTTCCTGGCCGGGGATTGGACCCGCTCCGGCTGGCCGTCCACGATGGAGGGAGCCGTGCGCAGCGGAAGGCTGGCAGCGGAGGCTGTCGCGCGGACCGCCGGCCGGCCTCGCCGTTACCTGATCCCCGACTGCTGCTGAACCGCCGGCCCTCCCGATATCCGGTTCTGTCATAATCTGAGCATGAGAGGGATTCGGGCCATTCTGTTCGCTTTGGCGATCTGCTGCGCGCCGGCGCTGGCGGATTCCGACGATGCGACCGTCTACGTCCAGGTTAAGACCCTTCGCGGGAAACCCGTAGACCGGGCCAGTGTCATCCTCCGGTTTGTGGAAGGCCGCTCCATCGCCAAGTTCGGCAAGCAGATCCGCACCCAGTGGCAGACACGGACGAACCAGGAGGGACAGGCGAAGTTTCCAACCATCCCCAAGGGCAAGGTGCTCATCCAGGTCATCGCCGAAGGCTACCAGACTTTTGGCAAGCAGTTCGAGATCAAGGAAGATGCGCAGACGATTGAGATTGCGCTGAATCCGCCGCAGCCTCCCTACTCCGTCCACGAGTAAGCGGGAGGGCCCCGATTCACTCCCGCGTGGCGATCGCGTCAATTTCTACCCGGGCGCCCAGGGGCAGGCGGGACGCCTCGACCGTGGAACGCGCCGGCGGATCCTGCGGGAAAAACCGGGCATAGACCTCGTTCATTGACTTGAACTCGTTCAGGTCCTTGAGGAACACCGTGGTCTTGACCACTTTGGACAACCCCGAACCCGCCGCGTTCAGCACCGCCTCCAGGTTCTTCAGAACGCGCTCCGTCTGCGCCGCGACATCGCCATCCACGATTTGCCCCGTGGCCGGATCCACGGGGATTTGCCCGCAGCAAAATACAAACCCGCCCGCCGCGACGGCCTGGCTGTATGGGCCGATCGCTTGCGGGGCCTCTGTTGTTCTGATGATCTTCATCTGCGCTCTCTCTCTGGACGGCCCACATCCGGCCGGTTTCGCCGGATAATGAAGCCATGACGCTCTGCTACGCCGAGAAGGGATATTCTTGCATGTGCCTGGCTCTTTCCGCCATGCTGTTGTGCGCCTGTGTCACCACGGTGGCCGCGCAACCTCCGGTCCGGAGCGCCGCGCCGGCCTCGCCCGAGAAGAATCCTCCCATTGGCGAATGGCAACCGATGTTCGACGGGCAGACGCTTCAAGGCTGGAAAGAGACGCCCTTCACGGCGCACGGGAAGGTGAGAGTCGAAAAGGGGACGATCGTCATCGGGACCGGATACATGACCGGCATCACCTGGACAGGATGGTTTCCGAAGTCCAATTACGAGGTGCGGCTGGAGGCCGCGCGGCTCGAAGGCCACGACTTTTTCGCCGGCATCACCTTCCCCGTCAAGGAGTCACATTGTTCCTGGATCAACGGCGGCTGGGGCGGCGGAATTGTCGGGCTGTCCAGCATAGACGGCCAGGACGCATCCGAGAACGAGACCAGCAGTTTTCGGCCATTCGAGAAGGGACAGTGGTACTCTTTGCGGCTGCGCGTAACCGATGACGAGATCGAAGCCTGGATCGACAACGAAGAGGTGTTCTACGTGGCCCTGGCGGGCCGCACCATCGGCCTGCGCTGGGGTGAGATCGACCTTTCCATCCCCTTCGGCATCGCCACCTACTCCACCACCGGCGCGATCCGGAAACTCGAATACCGTCTGCTTCCTCCCCCTCCGAAACCGGCGCCGCCCGGAAACTGAGGGCCGCGGCGAGGCTTGCGCCGTCCCTGCATGGCGTGTAAACTCAACGCCATGCAAGCCCAAAATTCTATGCGTGCGCGGCGGTCTGTGGGTCTTTCCAGGGACAGTCTCCGGGCGGCCGTCGCCGTTGCCGCCATCTGGATGGCCGGAACGCCGGCCCTTTGGAGCCAGCCGGCGCCGGGGCGAGGCGGCGCCGCCGCCGTCCGCTCGCCGGAAGTTGCCGCCGATGGCAGAATTACGTTCCGGCTGCGCGCCCCGAACGCCAAAGAAGTCTTCGCAACCGGCATCGGGCAGCGCCTGGCGATGCAGAAGGACGAGCAGGGCGTCTGGACCGCCACTACGGATCCTCTTAAGCCGGACATCTACACCTACTCCTTTTCCGTGGACGGCGCCACGTTCAATGACCCGGCCAATCCGCTGGTGAAAACCTCCTTCGCCAACGCCGGCCAGAGCCTGGTGCGCGTGCCCGGCGGCATGGTATGGGACCCCGCTCCGGCGGTTCCGCGTGGCGCACTCACGCGCCATTTTTATCATTCGGAGATCGCGGGCGATGATCGTGACTTCTGGGTGTATACGCCGGCGGGGTACGACCCCCGGCGGAAAGAAGCGTACCCCGTGTTCTACCTTCTGCACGGCTTGGGCGATGACGCCTACGCCTGGATTTCAGTCGGGGCGGCCAACGTCATCCTGGATAACCTGATCGCCCAAGGGAAGGCCAAACCCATGGTCATGGTGAACACGCTGGGCTACGGGCTGGCCGGCGGACCCGCCAGCGCAATGGCCACCAACATGATTCCGAATTTCGCCCGGACCGTGGTCGAGGAGGTGATGCCCCAGGTGGAGAAGACCTATCACGTCACCAGAGACCGCAACCAGCGGGCCATCGCCGGGCTGTCGATGGGCGGGGCAGAGTCGCTCTTCACCGGGTTAAACAACCTGGATCGCTTCGCCTGGATCGCATCTTTCAGCGGCGCCTTTGTGATGTGGCCCAGAGAGGACGCGGCCCGCGGCGCGGCCGGGGCCGCTCCGGCGGCGCCGGCGGGACCAGGGCGAGGCGGCCGCGGAATGGCGCTCGATCCGTCAATGTTCGCCAAGTTATTTCCGAAGCTCGACGCCAAGGCGAACGACCGGCTCCGGATGTTGTGGATCGGCTGTGGCACGGCGGACACATTGAACGGCGTCAACCGGCAATTCAAAGAGTGGCTGAAGAGCAACGGCATCCGCTTCACCGATGTGGAGACCCCCGATGTGGGGCATGTGTGGCCGCTGTGGCGGCAGTATCTGGCCGAAATAGCGCCGATGCTGTTTCAAAGCCGATAGGAGGAGATCATGTCAGCGGTAAAGAGCCGGCGTTGCCGGGCGCTCGGTTCGGCGCTCGTGTTCGTGTTTGTGTTCTTGGTCACAGCCTGCGCGGCGCAAGCTCAGCCGCCCGCCCCGGCCCCCGGCCGCGGAGAGTTGATGGGCCGGACGCCGGGACCTCCCTCCCCGGAGATTCTCCCCGATCAGCGGGTTACCTTCCGCCTGATGGCGCCCAAAGCGGCCGAGGTGGTCCTCAACGGGGACTGGCCGGGAGGCGCAGGAGTGGCTATGTCCAAGGACGAGCAGGGCGTCTGGTCCGTCACGACCGGCCCCCTGGCCCCCGAATTGTGGGGCTACACCTTCAGCGTGGACGGAATCCGTACCTTGGATCCCCGAAACTCCAATACCAAGCGCGACGGGGCCAGATACGACAACATCCTGCTGATTCCGGGACAGCAGTCTGCCTTGTATGAGCTGAAGGACGTGCCCCATGGCACTGTGTCGCAGGTTTGGTATGAGTCGCCCACGCTGAAGCTGACACGCCGGATGTACGTGTACACTCCGCCGGGTTACGAGAACGGTCGCAACCGCTATCCGGTTCTCTACCTTCTTCACGGCGGCGGGGGGGACGAGGACGCCTGGACCTCGCTGGGCCGGACGAACCTGATCATGGACAACTTGATCGCTCAGGGGAAGTCGCGGCCGTTCATCGTCGTGATGCCTAACGGGAACGCCAACCAGATCGTGGCTCAGGGTTCGGCGCTGGGAGCGCCGCAAGCCGGCCGAGGCTCATCGCCCGCTCCAGCGGCCCCCGGGGCGGCTCCGGGAAGGGGAGCCGGCCCCGGCATGCAGACGGCGTTCCCACAAAGCCTGGTGAAGGACATTGTGCCGTTCATCGAAAAACACTACCGGGCGCTCCCGGGCAGGGACAATCGCGCGATCGCCGGGCTTTCGATGGGTGGCGGACACACCGTGACGGCGACGAACAGCCACCCTGGCGTGTTCGGTTACATCGGCGTCTTCAGCGCCGGCGTGCGCAATGTGGATGAGGCTCTGGAGAAGCAGTTTGCGGCGCTGAAGGCCGGCGGCGTGAAGCTTTACTACGTCGGCTGCGGCGTCGAGGACCAGTTGGCCTATGCCGGATCCAAGACGCTGGCGGAGATCCTCCGCAAGAACGGCTTCAACTACGAGTTCCGGGAGAGTTCCGGGGGCCACACCTGGGCGAACTGGCGCATCTACTTGAGCGACCTTGCCCCGAGACTGTTCCGCTGAGCACGGGCAGCCCGTCGGACCCCGACCGCCCGGCGCGGCTGCCGGCCTTCATTCGGGCAGGGTCTTGTGCGTGCCATCGCAGCGCGGGGCGTTCTTTGTGTGCTTGCACTGGCACAGCGATATCATTGTCTTCACTTCGACGGTGAACTCCAGCGGTTCCAATCCCGTCCCTTCATGCGAACCGTCGCAGAACGGCTGAGTGCTTGACCGGCCGCAGCGGCACCAGTAGTAGGTCCCCGGTTCCAGTTCCAGCTTTGCGGAAAAACGCGCCGCGATTCGTGGCTCCCCCATGAATGCTCCTCTCGTGTGCCTGATTCCTGCACGCGGCCGCCTCCCGGTGCGAACCCGGATCACCAACAAGCTTCCGCCTGCCCTGTTCCGATCATAGCTTTCCTCCGGCCCCATCCGAGAACCAGCGCTGCGCCGGAGGCCCCAGAGATGACGTTCGCCGCTCAACCCGCTCTCCCGCCCGTTCAAGTCCTGCTGCAAGTGATTTGCTGGAGAAATTTGACAACGCGCCGGGGAGCGCCTATCATGAGGAAGAATTGAAGCTTGTCTGAAGGGTCCCCCAGTTGCAACTCATTTGCAACTGGAATACGGATCTCAAATGCGACTGAGTCGCATTAATATATGCAGAGTCCCGCCAAGTCCGGCCGCCGCTCGCTGCTGGAGGCTCTCGCCTCACGAGGGGTTCGCTTGACCACCCAGCGCCGGGCGCTGATTGAGACCATGCAGGAAGCGGAGGGCCATCTGGATGCGGCCTCGCTGCTTGCGATGGCGGAACGGCGGGCGCCGGGGATCGATCGCGCCACTGTCTACCGCACCATCGAATTACTCAAACGGCACGGGCTGATCGATGAGCTGGACCTGATGCACCTGAACGGCGAGAAGCACTACTACGAGGTGAGGCCCCGGCGGGACCACGCGCACGTCACCTGCGTTGTCTGCGGCCGCATCGTGGAGTTTGGCAGTCCGCTCCTTGACCAGCTCAAGGGGGAGCTTTCGGACGAATTGGACTTCGAGATTCAAGTGTCTCGTCTTGAGGTCGGCGGCCGTTGCCGCGATTGCAGAAGCCGGCAGAACGCCCGGCAGGAGGGAGTCGAGGACAGGAACACCCACCGCCCGTAACAGGACGCAACGCAGACAGAAGCAGCAGTAGACGGGCCCCGCGGCTCACTCTTGGCCGAGCGCCGCGGGAACCCGCGAATCGTCAACCCGGAAGGCTGGCGACCACTTTCATTCTAGAGTCGCCGGCCAGGGCTTTCAAGGAGAAGAAAGTATGGCCGCATACCCAGGTCGTTTTAGAAGGACAGCTATTCTTGCAGGGCTCACATGCAGTTTGTTGCTTGCAGCGTTACAGGCATCCGAGGAGTCCTCGCCGTTCAAGGGCAGGGTCCTGGACCCAGCTCGCGCGCCCATTGCCGGAGCCACGATCACCGTTGTTGGGGACGATGGCGTTGTGCGGGCTTCCGCCCACTCGGGAGCCGCCGGCGAGTTCGCATTCCCGCTCGATCCCGGCGGATACACGCTCCGCATCGTATCCGAAGGGTTTCAGGAGGAAGTGCGCCTGGTTCGGGTTCCCCTCGCGGACCCCGCGGACGCGGTCTTCGTCTTGCGGCTGGCCGCCCGCCGCGAGATGGTGACCGTGATTGAGTCGGCCGGTTACCGCGTGGCGCAAATCGACAGCGGCACCAAGACTCATGCCCCGCTGCGGGACATCCCTCAAGCGGTTTCCGTGATCACCCGTGAGCTCATCTCGGATCAGATGATGTCCGGCATCGCGGACGCCGTGCGTTTCGTGCCGGGCATCACGGCACAGCAGGGAGAAGGCAACCGGGACCAGCTCACGATCCGCGGCAACACGTCCACCGCGGACTTCTTCGTCAACGGTGTTCGAGATGACGTGCAATACTTCCGGGATCTGTACAACCTCGAGCGCGTGGAAGCCCTCAAAGGTCCCAACGCCATGATCTTCGGCCGGGGCGGCGGAGGGGGCGTCATCAATCGCGTCACCAAGGAGCCGGCTTACCACCCGATGCGCGAGATCTCGCTGCTCGGCGGATCCTTCGGCAACAAGAGACTCTCCGCCGATGCCAACCAGCCGCTCGGAAGCAGGGCCGCGCTGCGCCTGAACGGCATGTACGAGGATTCCGGAAGTTTCCGCGACCAGGTCAGCCTCAAGCGGCATGGCGTGAGCCCCTCTCTGAGCTTTGCGCCGTCGGCCTCCGCCCGGCTCGTTCTGGGTTACGAGCACTTTCGCGACGACCGCACCGCCGACCGGGGCATCCCTTCCTACCAGGGACGGCCGGCCCCGATTCCCAGTTCCGCTTTCTTCGGCAATCCGCGCGACAGCCATGCCGGCGCCAGAGTGAACACCGGCTCCGCTCTGTTCGAGTGGCAGGCCGGCCGCCTGCTGCTGCGCCATCGCGTCCTGGCGGGCGACTATGATCGCGGCTATCAGAACTTCGTGCCGGGCTCCGTCACAGCGGATCTGTCCCAGGCTATGATTTCCGCCTACAACAGTTCCACGCACCGCCGGAATGTCTTCAACCAGACCGACCTCATCCTGCCGCTCTCCACGGGAAGGTTCCGGCATTCGCTACTGGCGGGCTTCGAAGCCGGGCGGCAAAGCACGGACAACCTGCGGAACACGGGCTACTTCAACAACTCGGCCACGTCCATTCTTGTGCCGGTCTCCGATCCCGTCACCGGCGCGCCTGTGACGTTCCGGCAGAGCGCCACGGACGCCGACAACCGGGTGACTACCTGGACCGGTTCGGCGTACGTGCAGGACCAGGTCAGCCTTACCCGAAGGCTCCGGGCGGTGGCTGGGATTCGGATCGAGCGTTTTGATCTCCAGTACCACAACCGTCGCACCGGAGAGGCGCTCTCCCGGCTCGACAACCTCGTTTCTCCCCGCGCCGGGCTTGTGTTCAAGCCTTCCGCGCCCATCTCGCTTTACACCAGCTACAGCGTTTCCTATTTGCCCAGTTCCGGCGATCAGTTTTCATCGCTTACGGCGGTCACCCAGCAGATGAAACCCGAGAAGTTCCACAACTACGAGGCCGGCCTGAAGTGGGATCTGGCGCGCGGGTTATCCTTGAACACCGCTGTGTACCGTCTGGACCGCACCAACACGCGGTCCGTGGATGCGAACGACCCCAGCCGGATATTGCAAACGGGAGAGCAGCGCAGCAACGGCTTCGAACTGGGCTGGAACGGGAGGGTGAGCCGTTTCTGGAGCGTCGCCGGCGGCTACGCCTGGCAGGATGTGTTCATCAGCCGGGATACGGCGTCGGCCCGGGCGGGGCTGAAAGCGGCCCAGGCCCCGCGCCACAGCTTCTCTCTGTGGAACTATTGCCAGATCCATCCACGGCTGGGCGCCGCACTGGGTCTGGTCAGCCGCTCCTCGATGTATGCGGGGATTGACAACACGGTGCTGCTGCCGGGCTACGTCGTGGCAGACGGAGCGGTCTTCTTTTCCCTTAGGGAGAACCTGCGGCTGCAAGTTAATGTGGAGAATCTGGCGGGACGGAACTACTACCTGAACGCCCACAGCAACAACAACATCAGCCCAGGCCGCCCACGCTCGGCCCGTCTGGGCCTCACGGCGAGGTTCTGAGCGCGGGGCAGGCTCGGAGCGCGAGCAGACGGCGGCGCCGCGCGTGGCGGCGCCGCCCCGAGGGCTACTCCACGGCGGACCCTGCTGCCGCGCGGCCGTTGTGCATCAGCGAGAAGGTCACCGTAACCGGCTTCATGACGGTGTTGCACATCGGCGAATGCGCCGTCGCGAACTTCACAAATTCGTCGATGTCTTCTTTGGGAGCGCCGGCCTTGATGCAGACCCGGGCCCGGATTTTCTTGTATCCCGGAGTCACGGCGTCGTCCATGTCGGTCAGACCCCTCAGGTCCAGGTCTCCTTCGAAATCCACATCAAAAGCATCAAGAGACATGCCGCGGGCGGCGGCATGGTAGGAAGTGGTCACGGTGACACAGGAGGCCATGGCCTTGAGCAGGGCTTCGCAGGACGACGGCCCGGCATCGGTCCCCAGCAGGCTCTGCGGTTCGTCGCCGGTGTATCCTCTCGGCTCCGGATCCCAGTGGCGGATGAGCTGATCGCCTTCGGCCTGGTCGAAACCAGGGCTGTCGGAGCGGACCTTCATGCCTCCAAGCCATTCCGCGGAGGTGTAGAACTTGCACTTGCCGAGCACCGGATTCTGCTGGATCGCGCCGACCGTATTCATCAAGTTCTGCATGTTCACGCCGTGCCGCATGCCGTCCTTCTCAGGCCGTGGCCTGGCCGGTTCGATCTCGTACTTCCAGTCGACGTCAACCGGCTGGCTGAGGGTAGCCACGATCGGGGAGCGGCCCTGCGCGTATTGGAACAGATCGCGGACCTCATCGGTCGTGTTCGGAGAGTCTACCCAGACCGTGAGGTTAATCTGCTTGAAGCCGGGTCTCACCGCCTGATTCAGCGCCAGCATGCCCTGCAAGTCCAGCTTGCCTTCGGCATCGATCTTCATGGAGTTGATTTCCACGCCCCGTCTGGCGCCGTGGTAAGCCATCGTTGCCGCAAACGAGTGGGTCAAGGCGTGGATGAGGTGTCCGGCTGGACCCGGCTGCGTCCCCGTACCGAGAAGAGCAGGAGGCTCGTCAGCGCCCAGTTTGTGAGGAATGGGACGGGCCATGTCCAAGCCGTCCTGCTTGTAGCCGGCGAATGTGGTCTCCGTGACCGCTCCGCCCTTCCAGGTGCTGGAGCTTCGGAACTGGAGCAGCCCAGTCCCCGGATTCTCCCGCATCCTGGCTGACATTTGATCCATGGCGCCCAGATCGACGCCGTTTGTGTTGGCTCGCTTCGTTGAAGTCGTCATTGCCTTTTCCCTCTGTTTTGTTTTCTGGTTGGGTCCGCCCAGTTGGTTCTCCCAACCGACAGCCCGATTATGCGGCAGAGCGGCTTGGCGAGTAATTAGAATTCCCTTAAGGTTTCATTCGATCTTCATTTGACGTATTATGTTCTTTAGAATGAGCGAAATCTGGGAATTCGGCTCGTTCCGACTGGAGGCTGGGGAGCGCCGCCTGTTCTTCCGGGGCGGCCTGATTCCGCTGCGCCCCAAGGTTTTCGACACCCTGTGTGTGCTGGTCGCACGCCACGGGAGACTTGTGGCCAAGGACGAACTGATGAGGCTCGTCTGGCCGGACACGGTCGTCGAAGAGGGGAACCTGGCCCTGAACGTTGCGGTTTTGAGGAAAGCGCTGCGGGAGGCGGACCCGGCGGCGAAGTGGATTGAAACCGTTACGGGCAAGGGCTACCGCTTCCTGGGGAGTGTGAAGACCGGGCAAATTCTCCCGGCCCAGCCAGTCTCGGGAGTGATGCAGACGGAGCCGGCGGCTGGAGTGACTCTGCTCGAGCGCGAGCGCGAACTGCAAGCGCTTCGGGATGCGTTCCGGCTGGCCTTGAGCGGCCATCGCCAGTTTGTTTGTGTCACGGGGGAGGCGGGGATCGGCAAGTCGGCGCTGCTGGACCGGTTCCTCGGCGAGGCGAGCGCGCACCAGGAAGGAGTGCTGGCCGCCAGAGGGCAATGCGTCGAGCACTCGGGCGAGGGGGAGGCATACATGCCCGTCATCGAAGCGCTCGGGCGCTTGTTCCGCAGTTCGAAGGGACAAGAGGCGGCGGGCTTGTTCGGACGCTACGCGCCCACCTGGCTGGCGCTGCTTCCGTTCGCCGGAGATTCCGCCACGGTGGCCTCGACTCGCGAAGAAACGCTGGGACTGACGTCCACGCGGATGCTGCGTGAGTTCGCCGGCGCAGTGGAGGCGGTCTCAGAGCGCGTTCCGGTGATTTTGGCATTCGAGGATCTGCATTGGGCGGATCCGTCCACGTTGGAATTGATCGCCGCGCTTGCCCGCCGCCCGGAACCCGCGAGATTGCTGCTGGCGGCAACCGGCCGCGGCCGGGATGGCGGGGAATCCGGATGGACGATGGATGCGCTCGCGGAGGAGTTGCGGCTTCGCGGACGGTGCCGGGTCCTGCGCCCCGAAGGTCTCAGCAGAGCAGCGGTGGGAAGTCTGCTTCGGCCACGGGCCACCGATCCCGATTTGTGTTCACATCTGGCTGCCGAGATTCACGAGCGGACCTCCGGCAATCCTTTGTTCGTGCAAGCCCTGATTGATTACTGGCTGGTTCAGGGAGCTGGGAAGACGCTTCCGAAGGGGATTCCGGAGAGCCTCACGGCGATGATCCAGCGGAAGATCGAGAGCCTGAGACGGGAAGAGCGGCAGGTTCTCGAGTGCGCTTCCATCGTGGGCGCCAGTTTCTCTCCCGGGTTGGTGGCGTCCGTCCTGGGCCAATCCGAGGAAGAGGTGGAGGAGCGCTTGTGGCGACTTGCGGCCAGAGGAGGATGGGTCCGGCAGTGTAAGGGGGGCGGCTGGGAAGCGAACGGGGCCGGTTCGTGCTTTGAATTCGGGCATTCCCTCTATCAGGAGGTCTTGTACGAACAGATCCCGCCGGCACGCAAGGCGCGTCTGCACAGGCAGGCGGGCGAACTCATGGAGGCCATCCTTGGACCGGGCGTCGGGGAGCGGGCGGCCGAGCTGGCGCATCACTTTATGGCGGGCCGGGACCACGAGAGAGCCCTGGCCTATATCGAGGCAGCCGCGAAGGTTGCACTTAGGAGGAGCGCACACCGGGAAGCGGCGGCTCACCTTCGCCGGGGGCTTCAGGTTGTGCGAGCGCTGCCGGAGACGGACGGGAACCGGGCGAGGGAACTGGCTTTGCTGGAGCTGTTCGCCCCCACTGTGATGTCGATCGAGGGCTTCTCGGCTCCGGAAGCAGAAGCGAGTTTCCAGCGAGCCTGGGAACTGGGGGAGAGCCTGGGGGATCTGGAACGCGCCGGCAGGATCCTGATCGGCCGCGCCGTAATGCACGAGCTTCGCGGCGAATACGCGACGACAGAGATGCTGCTGGGGACCTGTTGGAAGCCGCCCGAGCCGGACCAGAACTCGAGTCTGGCGCTGCATGCAGACAGCCTGATGACTTGTTCCTTGTTTCACCAGGGGAAATTCTCCCTGGCCCTGGAGCGGGCGGAGCGAGGCATCCGGATTTACGATCCGGCAAGAGACCGCGAGCTTCTGGCGCCTTACGGGCAGAATCCTTCGGTGGAATGCCAGGCCTGGGCGGCGCTGTGCCTCTGGTTCCTTGGCTCTCCGAAACAGGCGGAGGCGCGCATGTCGCAGGCGGTCTCCTTCAGCGAGACGCCCGGGCACCGCTATAGCCGCTCCATCGCCATGCTCTACTCGACGCAGCTCTTTCAGCTTCTCAGGGATCGTCGCAAGACCGTGGAATGGGCCGCGGAGACTCTGCGTCTCGCCGAGGAACAGGGGTACCCCTTCAACATCGCTTACTCGAAAGTGGTGCTGGGCTGGGGTTACGCCATGGCGGGCGATGGCGGCCACGGGCTGGATTGCATCAAAGAAGGTCTTGCGACGGCAGCATCCATCGGGGCGAAGCTGGACCTTCCGTATCTGCTGGCGCTGGATGCGGAAGCTCAGATCGAGTGCGGGCGATGGGAAGAGGCCAGAGACACGATTGCGGGCGCGCTCTCGCTGGTGCGCGAGGCGCGGGCCTTTTTCTATGAGGCGGAGTTGTATCGTCTGCGGGCTGCGGCGGCGCTTCACTCCGGCGGAAGGCCGACAAGGGGCGAACCGGAAGCGGACCTCAGAAGGGCGTTGGAGGTGTGCCGGCGGCAAGGTTCGAGATCGCTGGAACTTCGCGCGGCAACGGACCTGGCCCTGCTGCTCGCGAAACGGGGTCAGCCACAGGACGCCAGGCGGCTTCTCGAACCGCTGCACGGCTCCTTCACCGAAGGATTCGAGACGCCCGATCTGAAGAGGGCAGGGCAGGTCCTCGATCAGATCAAGTGAGCGGCTGGAGCACGGCCCGGCAAGACGGAAGCAACCCTGGCGGGGTAGGGGCGAAAGAGTCAGAATGGGGGCATGCCGGGATTGCGCCACGGCGGGGATGCAGGCGGCCACAAGCGGCTGATTGCGGCAATGTTGCTTGCGCTGCTGGCGGCGGGATGCGGCGGGCGGGACCGCGACGGATATCCGCGCGTTTCCGCCGATGAGGCGCGCCGGCTGGAGAGTCTCGCCGCGGGAAAATTTCTGGTCGCCAGCCCTGAAATCTCCGACGCTCATTTCGCTCAGACCGTCATCCTGCTCCTGCGCTACGACGAGCGAAGCGCGGCCGGGCTGATCATCAACCGCCAGACGGACCTGCCGCTCGCAGAAGCTCTCCGGGGGCTGGAGGAGGCCCGCGGCAGCAAGGACTACGTTTTTGCCGGCGGACCCGTGGGCCTGGCGGCGGCGCTGGGCCTGGTACGGGCCCGCTCGGCGCCAGCGGGGTCCAGCCCCGTGATGAAGGGCTGCCACCTCATCTCCAGCGTGGATGCGTTGAGCCGCCTGCTGGGCGCGGGCATGACCCGCGACCGGCTGCGCGTCTACCTGGGATATGCCGGATGGGCGGCGGGGCAGATTGAGAGGGAGATCGAGATGGGAGAGTGGCTCATCTTTCCCGGCCATGCGGATCTGGTGTTCGATCCGCATCCGGAAACGCTCTGGGCGCGGCTCATCGGCAGGCTGGAGCAGCGGCTGGCCTGGAAACCCGGGCGCTACGCAGCCCTGGCGAATGTTTTATACTGGCACGTCTGAATCCCGGTGGAGGGGAGTACACACGATGAGCCGATCCGCTTCCAGACGCACGTTTCTTGCGGCAGCCGCCGGCTTGCCGGCAACCGGATTGATCGAGGCGGCCCAAACGCCAAGGCTGGCCTTCCGGACGCTGGGCAAGACAGGATTGAAGGTGACCACGCTTTCGTTCGGCTGCATGACGACGTCGGACCCGACGGTGATCGAGCGGGCGGCGGATACGGGCATCCTTCATTTCGATACGGCCCGGAGTTACCAGAACGGCAACAACGAGCGCATGGTGGGAGCGGCGCTCAAGAGCCGCCGCAAGCAGGTCATCCTCTCCAGCAAGACTCTGGCAAAGACGCGGCAGGAGGCGGAGCAGCACCTGGAGACCAGTTTGAGGGAGCTGGGAACCGACTATCTCGACATCTGGTATCTGCACAACCGCAATGCGCCCGAGGAGGTGACGGACGAATTGCTGGAAGCGCAGCGCGCGGCCAAGAAAGCGGGCAAGATCCGGTTGGCCGGAGTCAGCACGCACTTCAACATGGACCGCATGCTGGGGCACTTGCTGGAACGCGGGCAAACGGATGTGGTGCTCACGACGTACAACTTCGCCATGCAGAATATCGCCTCCGACAGCCAGCAGACGCGCCTGGCGAATCTTACGGCGGCGATCGATCAGGCTCGCAAGGCGGGGATTGGAATCGTGGCGATGAAGGCGATGGCGGGCGGCGTCGAGAGGGTGGGCCGCGGCGACAGGCTTTATGGGGCCGACCCCGCGGCGCTGAAACGAGTACTGGGCATGAAGGGCGGGGCGGTCGCGGCGATCAAGTGGGTGCTGAAGAATCCGTCGGTGGATACGGCGATCGTGTGCATGACGGACCACGACCAGTTCGACGAGAACCTGCGCGCCATGGCGGAACCGTTTACGCCGCAGGATGACAAGATCCTCGAATCACTGCTGGCCGCGATCAGCCCGGTGTATTGCCGGATGTGCGGCGCGTGCGGGGGAGTGTGCGAACGCGGAGTTCCGGTGCCCGACATGCTGCGCTTCGCGACCTACGCGGAAGGCTACGGGCAGTTCGCGCTGGCGCGGGAGAGGTACCTCGAGCTGCCCAAGGCGGCGCGGGACGCGCGGTGCAGCGATTGTGCGGCCTGCTCGGTGAAGTGCCCGAACGGAGTGAGGGTGCGCGAGCGAATTCTGCACGCCCAGGAGATGCTGGCCTGAAGAAGGCCGCGCCGTTCAGCGTGGAATCTCCCAAGGACGGAAGGTGTGCTGGTGCTCGTCCATGGCGACGCGCGCCCCGCGGAAGCGGACCCCCTCCATCTCCAGCCGCAGGCGCTGCTCGCGAGCCATGTCGCGCTTGAGGCGAATGACGCCGCCGGCTCCGAGCACCCTCTGCCAGGGCAGCGCATCGCCGCACTGGCGCAGCAACCGGACCACCTGCCGGTGATAGAGTGGATAACCCGCCGCGGCGGCCACCTGCCCGTAGGTGGCGACCTTGCCTTTCGGTATCTGGAGGATGGCCTCGCGGATGGCGGCATCCCGGCGGTCCGAACGCGGGACCTTGAGCAGGCTCCGTTTCAGCGCCGAAGGGACAACCTTCTTCATCGGTTGGTTCAGATCATTGAACGGTCACTTTGGCGACCGAGTGGTTGTCGTAGTCGTCGGTAACCCGGACGGCGATGGTGCGCTCCCCCGGCGGGAGTCCATCGAGTTCCAAGAGGTAGTCGTGCTCGGCGGAGTCGGAAATTCGGGTCGCCGGCAGCGCCAGCCGCCAATCTCCGCCATCCACAGAGTACTCCGCCTGCTGAATGAGGCTCGAAGCGTCCCGAGCTTTCCAGCGCACGGACACTTTGGCGCCGTTTCGAGCCGCGGTCAGGCCGGTGATTTCGGGCGCGGTGTTGTCGATGAGGAAGGACGGACTCACAAGTTCGGCTGCGAGTTCCTGACCCGGCGGATTGTCGGGCAAATCGGAGGCGGTGATTCGAAGCACGTAGCGGCCGTCCGCGTAGGCGGTGGAGTCCCAGGTGAGACGCTTCTCCCTCAGCTTGTCTTTGACCAGCTTCCAGGTGGTTTCGCCCACGGCGCGGATTTCGACTTTGTAGACGAGATCGTCCGAGTTTGGATCTCCGGCCGCCCAGCGCGCCCCGATCTGGCCCTTCTCGTACTGCATGGTCGCAGCTCCGGAGTCGGAAACCGAAGGGGACGCCGGCGGGCGGCGGCTGCGCCCAAGGGGCTGAAGGGTGAGGGTGCGCGAGGGAGTCATGGTGAGGGATTGGGGCGGAAAGCGGTAGTTGGCCGGGGTGATTTCGACGATCTCGACGACCGGCGCGGCGTTGCGGGGGAGATAGGCCACGTAGACGGCGTCGACATCGGGGGAGCGGCCATCGGGAGCGGCTTTCAGCGTCATGCGCCATTGCAGGAAACGGGCAGGGGGCGAGGAGATGCGGCCACCTCCGGCGGTGAGCGGCACGGCCGCCCAGGGGCTCCATCCGGTCCGCTGGCGGTCCAGATTTCCGCTCCTGGTTTCGAAGCTCACCGAGCCGCCGTTCACTTCGGCCCGGTACATGAGACGCCCCCACAGGGTGAACAATTCGGCGTCGAAGACGTCGCTTTCGAGGGAGCCTTGCCGCTCCGTCTCCGGTCCGATTCGAAAGACCTTGCCGATGTTGCCGGTGGCGGCAAACAGGCGGCCCTGACGGCCGGCGTAGAGGCAGGTGACCTGCGTGGGAGAAACCTTCAGCAGAGAGGTATAGAGAACATTGGAGTCGATCCTGTAGATGGCGCCTTTATTGCCGGCGCCGGCCAGCGGACGCCCCTGACGATCGAAGGCCAACGAATACACGATGTCCTGAGGGTGAGCCCAGACTTTCTGTGCGTAGCCGTCCGGCTCGATCAGATAGATCTCCGAACCACCGGCAACGGCAGCGGGTGGCTGGGCCGCGGAGGGCGGCGGCGCGGATGCCGGAGAAGCGGCAGGCTGCGAAGGCTGGAGCTGCACGGTGGCCTGAGCGCCACCGGCCAATGGCGTGGGAGCCGCTGGTTGGGGCGCGGGAGGAGCAGGAGGCGGCGGAGCCGGCTGGCGGTTTCCGACACCCGCCGCGTAGATGGTTCCGTCGGGGCGGACGGCGACGGCCGTCACCTCCCGCTTGGGCGTCTGGTAGAGGACGAAACCTTCGCCGGAAGGAGTGACGCGGAAGACCAGACCACTTGGCTCGGTGCCGACAATGAGGTTGTCTTTCGCATCCAGGGCCAGGGAGCGGGCGTGCGCCTCTTCGGTTCTGAAGAAGACGCTGCCGCGGCCATCCGGGGTCACTTTGTAGATGAGACCTTGCTCGCCGGTGGCCGCGAACAGGTTGCCGGAGGAATCGAATGCCAGCGCCCAGATGTACTTGGCCTGGGGATCGAAGAACAATTCCGGCTTTCCACCCGCCGCGAGGCGATAGATCTTGCCGTCGGGGGACGTCGCCGCATAGACGCGGTCCTGGCGATCCAGAGCGACGGCGTGGATTTCCATGGCTTCGAGTTGCGCCACCACCTGAGGAGCGCCGGCCGGCGGGATGCGGTAGAGTCTCGCGGCCGGCTCGCCGGGGCCTCCGCCGCCGGCATACACGTTGCCCTGGGAATCCTCGGCCAGCGCCCAGAAGTATGGGAGAGGAGAGTCGAGGATCTGCGTCAGGGATGGCGCCAGGGACAAGCGGCCGTCGCTGCGCAAGGAGAGCTTGTCCAGGACGCCTTTTTCGAAATCGGAGGCATCGGACTGGCCCCAAGTGCCGGTATGGACGGCGAAACCCATGGACACGGCAGCCAGCAAGGCAGTGAGAGTGACGATGGTTCGATGCATGGAGTTGTGTTTATTTGACGGTGATAGTCAGGGAGTAGCTGCCGCTGACGACGGTGTCGAAGGGAATGGCCGCCTGCTCCAGAACCGTTTCCCGGGAGGCCACGAAGGGGCGGCTGGCCATGGGCCCGGCCTGCATCACGTTGAGCGCCGAAGCAGGGAGGTTGGGCATGGTCTTGTCGTCGTAGTAGACCGTGGTGACGCTTTGCAACAAGGACACGTAAAGGAAGTTGTTGCTGCGCTCCTGATTGATGAGCGAGATGGTTTCGTCGAGGCCAATGAATCGGTTGAGGCGGCCGGCGGCGTTCTGGACGCGATTGAGCGTATCGGCGTCGCTGAAGAGGATGCGATGCTGGCCGGGCGGCAGGCCGGCCGGCAGGCGCACCTCAATGTCGCGCTGGATGCGCCCGCCCCGGTAGGGCCGGAGAAAGACTTTGACGGGGAGGGCGTCGCCCGCGCGGGCTTCGGTGGCGGCGGCCCATGCGTTCTCGATCGTGGCGGTTCTCGGTTCGGGAAGCAGGTCGACGGTCACTTCGGCGCTGGTGAAGCGGGGCGGCGCGACGGCGTTCAAGAAGAGCCGGTTGAAGCGGTCGCCGACGTAGCCGGCGAGGAGCAACGGGGCAGGGGCGCCGGAACTGGTGGGGGCCTGCATGGTGGTGAGAGAGAGACTGCGGCCACCCTCCAGGGCGACCTTGCCGCTCAGGCGGTAGCTGTTCTGTTCGCTGAACTCATTCATGCTCGATATGGTGTTGTAGAGTGTCGTCATGATGAGGTTGGGCGTATACCGCTCCTGGACGAAGACGCTATAGCGGAAACGCTTCTGAGAACGGACGGAGCCGTCCGCCGCCAGCGACCTGACAATGACAGTGAAGGGAATCATTTCCGCCTGTTCACCGAGGATGCCGAAGACTCCGCCCGACCGGTCCTGCCGGACGACGCCAACCACATCGCGGGCATTGGCGAACTTGTTCGGCTGGTATGTCGAGGACAGGGTCATGACGACTTCGCTGCGGCTCATGGGCAGCTCCACGGGGCCGAGGTTCAGGAAGGAGTGGCCGAAGGCGAGAACGCGGCGGCCGTCGTTATAGGTGACAGTGCCCTGCACGGCGACGGTCATGTCGCCGGTCACGAGCAGACCGGCCACGCCCTGGCCCGGGCGCAGGGAGTTCTCCCATCCAGGAACGGGCTTGGGATCGTAACTTGCGCCCCCTCCGCCGCCTTGGACGACCGTCATGCCGAGCTGGCGGAAGATCGGAGCGACTTCGCGGAGGACCGATTCGTGGAAGCCGGAGAAAACGAGCGGCGATTCAATGGGCGCCAGCAAGGTGGTGAAGTCCGTACCGGAAGCGGATGGCAGGGAGATGCCGGCAGCGGCGGCGGGTTCAAGCGGCGAGAGCGCGGGGGAATTCAGCGGGGAGAAACTGCGCGACGCGGCGGCGGAGATCGGGCTGGAGTCCAGATCGGCGACTTCCAGCATTTGCTCTATGGGCGTGATTCCGCAGATGGCGTCCGGCGAAAAGACACTAACGCGGCGGGATATGGCTCCCGCCAGCTTGCCGTCTATGTAGACGGGGCTGCCGCTCATGCCGCCGGCGACATTGGTTTGGGCGGCCTTGCCGCCGAGTTTGGCGAGGATGAGGTCCTGGCTGGGCCCGAGGGCGTTTTTCAGAAGACCAATGACCTCGACGGGAATCGGCTCGGGATCGGCGCCTTGAAACACCGTCCAGGCATGGCCCTTCATGCCGGGCTGAATCTCCGAAGACTTGAGGAACTCGACTTTGCCCGCCCGGGGAGGTTGCAGCACCATCTCCTGCGCCAGACAAGGCATGGCGATCCAAAGGGTGATGCCCAGCGCGACCCTGTGATTCATGGAAACTCCTCTTCACTGAGGAAGCAATCGACTTGCCGCCCGCTGACTTTATTATGTTCCATCGCGGGCGGGTCCGGAAGGGCCATTGGCGCCGGGAGAGCCGGTTTGGAAGTTGAGGGGAAACTCATTGCATGAGAAGACAGGGTATTCTGGCGTAGGCAGGGACCTGCGCCCGGCAGTGGTCCCAGGAGCCGCAGTCCCGGGATGGCGCTTGACGACGGAGCGCAGCAGGGGCGTGTTCGTCGTGAGGTTGAGGCGGCTGTTGCCGCGTCCGGCGGTCGCCGGTTCGTTTGTGCTGTTTGTCTCGGTTCGAAATAAAGGGTTGGGAGGCCTCCCGCCGACTGCTCACCCCCGTCGGCGCGCATCAGGGACCGGTGGTTCTCTCGACCGGTTAGGCCGTGGCTCTCAGCGTGGCGATGGTGACCTAGGAT
>Ga0073932_1000542_pt1 | contig 92201 bp, 71 predicted proteins | sample DewCreD2012metaG_FD_76967 | JGI IMG/M metagenome (GOLD analysis project Ga0073932, IMG submission 76967) | Hot spring sediment bacterial and archeal communities from British Columbia, Canada, to study Microbial Dark Matter (Phase II) - Dewar... ...
ATCGAAGCCCGCCACGGCCCCCGGCCGGACGGAGCGCTCCGGCCGAGGCGCGCGCCGGCGAGGATCTCATCGTCACGACCGGTAGAACCAAGAGCGCCAGGCGCGGTTCGTCAGCGGCCTCCGAGACGACGGTTGACACGCGCCCGCCACCCCGATAGCTTCCCCGCCCGCGGCGCGGGACCACCGCCGAGAGGCGGCGTCGCACGGAGAGATGGCCGAGTGGTCGAAGGCGCCGGATTCGAAATCCGGTGTACCCTTGTGGGTACCGTGGGTTCGACTCCCACTCTCTCCGCTGTTGGCAACGCCCCCGGCGGCGTTCCGGGGAGAGATGCCCGAGTGGTCGAAGGGGCACGCCTGGAGAGCGTGTGTGGCGCAAGCCACCGTGGGTTCGAATCCCACTCTCTCCGCCAGGATGTCCGGTGCGACACGGATCGTCGCTCCGGCTTGTGGCCCCGGCAACAGCAGCCCGGGAAACCCGCCAGGCCCGGAAGGGAGCAACGGTAACGGATGCTGCTGGGTGCCGGGGCCACCCTTTTTTTCCGGGTCAGGAGCGGACCAGCGGCCCGATCCGGTCCAGCAGGTTGGCCAGCACGCGGGCGGTCGCGCCCCAGACCAACTCCCCGTCGATCTCGAACGCGGGCCACAGGCCGCTCCATCCGCCGCTCTCCACGTGGCGCAGCCGGCAGGCGCCCGGCGCCGCCAGCGCCTCCAGCGGCGCCCAGAGCACGCGCGCGATCTCCTGCGGGTTGGGGCGCACCCGCGGCCGCCGTCGCAGGTAGCCGACGAACGGCCGGATCAGGTAGCCGGTGAGCGTCGGCAGGTCGTCGAGCCGGCCGAGGACCTCCACGTCGGTGCGCGGGATCTCCAGCTCTTCCGCCGTCTCGCGCAGGGCCGTCGCCAAGAGGTCCGGGTCCGCCGCGTCGCGCACCCCCCCGGGAAACGAGACCTGGCCCTTGTGATCCCGCACGGCGGTGGTGCGCACCGTGAACAGCGTCGAGAGTCCCTTCGGCGGATCGGGGAACAGCGGCACCAGCACCGCCGCCGGCTCGCGGTCGTCCGGCTCCAGGCTCCGCGCGGGCGGCTCGGCCAGCCGTGCGGCGATGCTCGCGACGAGGTGCTCGCGCTGCACGGGCGCCCGCGCGGCCTAGAACGGGACGTCGTCGTCGTCGACCCCGTCGGAGAACTCCTTGAACGCGTCCGGCGGGGCCGGTGGTTCGGAGTCGGACGTCGCCTCGCGCCGGGCCCCGGCCGCCGCGTCGCCGCCCGTCCCGTGGTAGGCGGGCCGCTCCTCGCGCGGCGCCTCGCTGCGCGCCCCGCCGCCCTCGCCGCGTCCCCCGAGGAAGATCACCCGCTGCGCCATCACCTCGGTCGTCGTCCGCTTCTGGCCGTCCTTCTCCCACTCCCGCGTGCGCAGCTTTCCCTCGACGTAGACCTGCCGCCCCTTGCGCAGGTACTGCTTCACCAGGTCGGCCGTCTTGCCCCAGACCACCACCCGGTGCCACTCGGAAACCTCCTTGCGCTGTCCGGTGGCGCGATCGTTGTAGGTCTCGTTGGTCACCATGCGCAGGGTGGCGACCGCCTGCCCCGAGGAAGTCACGCGGTGGTCGGGATCGAACCCGAGCGTCCCGATCAGGATGACCTTGTTGATGCCCTCCGCCATGTTCCTGCTCCCTTCCTCCGGGCCGCGTCCCGCGCGGACCTCCCGCGAGCGACCGCGCCCGGATGACACCACGCCGGCCGGGGGCAGTCAATGGGCGCCCCCGTGCCGCCGGCCTCCGCCCCGCCCCGGCATTCCGGTCGCTTCCGGGCGGCGCCGGCCGGCGGCTCCTGCTTCGCGGGCTCAGCGATCGTCGTTGCGCGGCGCCGGGTCGGGTCCGAAGAAGCGATGGAACTCCGGCGGCAGACGGAGGTGCGTGCCGGGGGCCGCGCCGCGGCCGGGGCCCGGCTCGTGCGAGAACGTGTGCCACAGGAGCAACGGCCCGGCGCGCGGTCCGGCGCGGGTCGCGCGGTCGAGGAGCGCCGCCGCCGCCTTGCCGGTGTAGGTCGGTTCGAGTTCCAGGTCCTCGTCCTCGCGCAGTCGTTCGATCGCGTCCCGTGCGGCCGGCGTCGCGTGTCCGTAGCCCGGGCCGAGTTGCCCGTCGTCGATCTCGAGGCGCAGGCGTGCCGCGGCGCGCAGGGCGGACGGCAGGCCGTGGCGGGCCAGCAGCGCCGCCGTCGCGTGCGCCAGCAGCCGCGGGAGGATCGGCGGCAGCCACGACCGGGGGACGACGCGCACGCCGACCACCGGCGCCTCCAGCCCTGCCAGGGCGAAGCCCAGCGCCAGACCCGCGGCGGTGCCGCCGCTGCCCAGCGCCACCACCACCGCGGCCGGCGGCGGACAGCGTCCTCCCCGCACCTGCGCGGCCAGCTCCAGGCCCGCTTCGACGCAGCCGAGCGTGCCGACGGGCGACGACCCGCCGGGCGCCACCAGCGTCGGCCGTTCGCCGGCGAGCGTTCGTCGCAGCATCTCGCGGCCCAGCGCCGCCGGCAGGTGGCCGGCGTCCTGCACGAGCCGGACCTCGGTGCCCAGCAGGACGTGCGACGCCAAGTTCTCCCGCACGCCCGCCGTCACCGGCTGCGGCGTCAACAGCGCGCAGACCCGCAGCCCGGCGCGGCCGCCGAAGAACGCGGCGGCCACCGCGTGGTGCGAGCCGATCGCGCCGGCGGTGACGAGCGAGCGGTGCCCGCGTCCCAGCGCGCGCGCGAGCAGCCAGGCGAGCTTGCGCGGCTTGTTGCCGCCGTAGTCCGGGTGGCTGCGGTCGTCGCGCTTGACCCACAAGTCGGCGCCGCCGAGTCGCGCCGAGAGGCGGGCGAGCGGCTGGACCGCCGTGGGACGCTCCACCAGCGGCAACGGCCGGAGGACGCGCCCCAGCCGGGGGCAGAGCTCGAGCAGCGGGGAATGCATCGGCGTCGATCGTAGCACGGGCCGGGGACGGCCGAGACGTTGTCGGGCTGGCAGGCCTGCGCTACCTTTCGGTCCCGTGAGCGAGCCGAAGCCGGCGTGGCTCAAGGTCCGACGCCCGGGAGACGGGTCGTGGGGCGTCGTGCGCCGCGCGCTGCGCGCCGGCGGCCTGCACACGGTATGCGAGGAGGCCCGCTGCCCGAACCGGGCCGAGTGCTGGGGAGCGGGGACCGCCACGCTGCTGCTCCTCGGCGACGTGTGCACCCGCGGCTGCCGCTTCTGCTCGGTGACCCGCGGCACGCCGCGCCCGGTCGAACCGGACGAGCCGGAACGCGCGGCGCGGTGCGCCGAGACGCTGGCGCTGGATTACGTCGTGTTGACCAGCGTCACCCGCGACGACCTGCCGGACGGCGGCGCCGCGGTCTTCGCGGCGGCGGTCGCCGCCGTCCGCGCGCTGCCCCGCCGGCCCCGCGTCGAGGTGCTGATCCCCGACCTGCGCGGCCCGGCGCTCGCCGCCGTCGTCGCCGCCCGCCCCGACGTCCTCGCCCACAACATCGAAGTGGTCCGCCGCCTCACGCCGCTCGTGCGCCACCCGCGCTGCGACTACGACCGTTCGCTGGCCGTGCTCGCCGAAGCCCGCGCGCTCGACCCGCGCCTCGCCCTGAAGTCGTCGCTGCTGCTCGGCCTCGGCGAGACGACCGAGGAACTGCTCGAGGCGCTGGCGGACCTGCGCCGCGTCGGGGTCGAAACCGTGGTGCTCGGACAGTACCTCCGGCCGACGGCGGCGAACGTCCCGGTGGAGCGCTGGGTGCCGCCGGAGGAGTTCGCCGCGCTGCGGGCCCGCGCGCTGGAACTGGGATTCGCGGAGGTCGTCGCGGAGCCGCTGGCGCGGACGAGCTACCACGCGCGGGAGGCGGAGGCGACGCGCCGCGCGCGTGCGGCGGCGCCGGGGGAGGGGAGGGCGGTGCCGTGAGCGGGATCGAGGTACGCCGGCTGGGACTCGTCCCGTACCGCAAGGCGCTCGAGTTGCAGGAGCGAGCGGCGCGGGCGCTCCGCGAGCGGGCGCAGGCGCCCGAGGTGCTGTTTGTGCTCCAGCATCCCCCCGTGATCACGCTCGGGCGCCACGCCGGCCGCGCGGACGTGTTGCTCGACGACGCCGCGCTGGCCCGTCGCGGCATCGATCTCGTGCCGACGGAACGCGGCGGCAAGGCGACCGTGCACGCGCCGGGACAGGTGGTGGTGTATCCGATCCTGCATCTGCTCCGCCGGCGACTCGGTCCGGCGCGGCTGGTGGAGATCCTGGAGGCGGCGATGATCGATACCTGCCGGACGTTCGGCGTCGCCGCGTCGCGGCTGCCGCCGCACCCCGGGGTTTGGATCGCCGGGTCCCAGGACCGCCCCGCGCGCAAGATCGGCGCGATCGGCCTGCGGATCTCGTCCGGCATCTCGATGCACGGCATCGCGCTCAACGCGAACAACGACCTGTCGCTCTACGAGGCGATCGTGCCGTGCGGACTGCAGGGCTTCGGCACGACCTCGCTCCGCGCGGAGCTGGGTCGCGACCTGGACTGCGGCGCGGTGGAGGACGCCCTGGCGTGGGCCGTGCGGAACGAGCTGGAGACCGCGGGGGAGACGCGGCCGGCGCCGCCGGCACGGCCGGACGGAGCGCCATCCTCCCGGCGCGGGGTCGCCGGTTGAAGCGCCGCTCCGTTCCCGGCGAGCCTCGGCCTCCGGCGTCCCGCCGGCGCGGCCGGCCGTGGCTCCCGCCCGGCGAACGCTGGCTCGGCGTGTCGCCGGCCCAGCCCGAGGCGCCCGCGGCGCTCGCCTTCCCCGGCACCTACCCGGCCGCGATGGCCGCGCTGGGCTACCTGTCCGTGCTGGGCGAATTGCTGGCGCGGGGCCTGCCGACGCACCGCCTGCCGCTCGCGGACGCCGGACCTCCGGTGTCGCTCGAGGAAGGTCGCCCGCTCCGCTCGTACCGCATCGTCGGGGTGTCCGCGGCGTGGGAGCTCGAGGCGGTCGAAGCGGTGTCGGCGCTGCGGCGCGCGGGCCTCGAGCCGGACCCGGCGCGCCGCGGTCCGGACGACCCGCTGGTGGTGGCGGGCGGATCCCTGACGCTGGTCAACCCGCGCCCGCTGCTGGCGTTCGCCGACGCGGTCGCGATCGGCGAGGGTCGGACGGTTGCGGAGGTGCTGGCGCGCGGCGTCCGGCGCGGCGCCGGCCGCCGCGAACTGCTCGACGAGTTGGGCCGGCTGCCCCACGTGGCGCTCGCCGAACGGGCCGACGAGGCGGCGCTGGCCGAGCGCCAGGCGGCGGCGGTCGCCCGCTACACCGCCGCTCCCGGCCCGCTGGCCTCGCCCGTGGTGACCGAAACCAGCGCGTTCGGCGAGTCGTTCCTCGTCGAAGCCTGCCGCGGCTGCCCCCGGGGATGCCGCTTCTGTGTGCTGCGGCGGGACCGCTGCGGACCGTTCGTTCCGTTCGAGGCGGCAGCGGTGGCGGCGGCGGTGCCGGCGGAGACCCCGCGCGCCGGGCTCGTCGGCGCGGGGATCTCGGACCACCCGGCGCTGGAGGCGCTGCTCGAACGGCTCGTCGAGCGCGGGATCGCGGTGTCGACCTCGAGCCTGCGGGTCGCCTCGCTGACCGGACGGCACCTTGCGCTGCTGGCGCGCGGCGGCGCACGCCAGCTCACGGTGGGCGTCGACGGGCTGTCGGAGCGGCTGCGGGAGGCGCTGGGAAAACCGCTGCCGGCGCGGCGCGTGGAGACGCTCGCGGAGGCCGCGCGGGCGGCCGGGATCGAGGCGTTGAAGCTGTACGTGATGGTCGGCGTGCCGGGCGAGACGCCGGAGGACGCGGCGGAGTTCGTCGAACTGGCGCGGGCGGCGGGCCGGCACGTGCGGCTGGCGGTTTCGGCGACCCCGCTCGTCCCGAAGCCGGGCACCCCGCTCGCCGGCGCGCCGTTCGCGCCGGCGGCGGAGTTGCGCGAGCGGCTGGACGCGCTGCGCCGGGGACTCGGATCCCTCGCCCGGCTCGACCTGGGATCGCCCCGCACCGCGGCGCGGGAATACGCGCTGGCGCACGCCGGTCTGGCCGAGGCGCGGCGGTTGACGGGCGTCACCCGTTGAGCCTGCGCCTGCCGGCCGCCCGTTCCGGGAATGCGGGCTCGCCCCGCCGGTTGCGCTACGATCGGCCCGTGCGACACCGGCTCGCCCAGGCGATCGCTGCGCTCGTCGGCCTGGCCGCCGGTCGCGCGGCGGCGCAACCGAGCGTGGAGCAGGCGGCGACCGTCGCGGCCGAGGTGACCGGCGATGCGGACGGCCTGACGCTCCCGCTGCCGCCGTTGCCGCCGAACCCGGACGCCGAGGTGCCGCAGGCGGCACCCGCGACGGGCGAGGAGACCGACGACGGCCTGGAGTGGGGAGTGTTTCCGTTCGTCGCCGGCAACACCGACATCGGCGTCTGGGTCGGCGCCTCGGCCATCCTGGCGCAGAACCTACCCGGCGTGCGGCCGTTCGTCTGGCGCGGCGACGGCACGACGAGTCTGAGCATCCTGCCGGACGGCGGCGCGGACGGCGCGCCCGAGGTGGCCCAGCAGTTCCACAACCTGCGCTGGGACTTCCCCGGCCTCCTCGACGGTCGCCTCCGCCTGGTGCCGCAGCTCGTCTACCGGCGCGCGGTCAACGCCGGCTGGTTCGGAATCGGCAACGCCAGTCGCGCCGGGCTGCCGGCCGGGGAGGACCGCCCCGGCCGCCGGTTCCAGTACCTGCTGGACGTTCCCGAGGTCCGCCTGAACGCGCGCATCCGCCTGGCGGAGAACCTGTCGCTGATGACCGGCGTGCACGGCCGGTACGTGATGCCCGAAGCGTACCCCGAAAGCCGCCTGCAGGGCGACCTCGGGCTCCGCACGGTGCGCGGCGACCCCGTGTTGCGCGGAACCACCGACCACGGCCTGGTCGTGCTCGCCGCGGGCGTGCTGTGGGACACTCGCGACGACGAGAGTTTCCCCACGCGGGGCTTCTACCACGAGGTGTCGCTGCGGGGCGGCTTCGGCTTCGACGAGGCATTCCAGTTCGGCTACATGGGCCTGCACGCGCACGTCCGGAACTACCTCCCCCTCGCCGGCCGGAACCTGGTCCTCGCCGTCCGCGTGCTGAGCGACCTGCTGTTCCTCGCCCCGCCGTTCTACGAACTGACCCGCGGGGGAGCGTTCTACCCCACCGAACTGCCGGGCGGCGAGGACGGGATCCGGGGCGTGCCGGCCGGCCGCTACGCCGGCCGCGTCAAACTCCTCGGGTCGTTCGACCTGCGCTCGCTGTTCTGGCGCTTCACCCTGTTCGGGAAGCCGATGCAGGTGGGCGCCGACCTGTTCTTCGACGGCGGACGCGTGTGGGCCGAGGAGGACGTCGTTCAGGATCTGGACGGCCGGGGCCCCGGCTTCAAGTACGGCTTCGGGGCCGGCGCCCTCTACCTGTGGGGCACCGCCGCCCTGTTCCGCCTCGAGGTGGCCTGGTCCCCCGACGCCGCCAGCGCCGATCCCGACCTCCCTGTCGGCGTGTACTTCTCGTTCAACCTGTCGTACTGAACGGGCGGGGAAAGGAGGAGCGGTTTGGCGACCCAGGCGTTCTCGGCGGTGCCCGGTGTCGCGCCCCTCGAAGAAGGCGCGCTCGTCGTCGACGACGGGACCCGCATTCCCTACCAGCGCTTCGGCCGCGGACCCCAGGTCGTCGTCCTCGCCAACGGCATCGGCGTCCGCTGGCCGGGACTGGCGCACCAGATCCGTGCCCTGGCCGACCGCGCCTCCGTCCTGTGCTGGGACTACCGCGGCATGGGCCCCTCCACGCTCGGGCATCCGGACGCCGACGTCTCGATGCGCCGCCAGGCCATGGACGCCGTGGCTCTGCTGGACCATCTCGGTGTGGATCAAGCGGTCTTCATGGGATGGAGCATGGGAGTTCAGGTGTCGCTCGAGGTCTTGCGCGCGCGGCCGGAGCGGGTTTCCGGCTTCGCGGCGATCCTGGGGGCGGACGGCCGTCCGTTCCGCGGCGCGTTTCCCGGTGCGGTGGCGGGGACGGTCGAGGGGCTGTTCGCGTTCGCGCTGCGCCATCCCTCCCTGGCCCAGGGGCTGCTCGACCTGGCCGTGGCGCTGCCGGACACGGCGTTCCGCGTGCTGTCGGCGGCGGTCTTCGTCGGGCGCGACGTCGACCGCGGCGTGTTCGACGGCAACGTGCGGTGGGTGGCGGAGACGGACCGGCGAGTCTATCTGCGGACGATGCTGGCGCTGGCCGAGCACGACGCGCGCGACGTCCTGCCCGCGGTGCGCTGTCCGGCGCTGATCGTCTGCGGGACGCGCGATCATCTGACGCCCCCCGCGGTGGGGCGGCGGATGGCGGCGGCGATTCCGGGCGCGGAGTACCGCGAACTGGCGGGAGGGACGCACTTCGCGCTGATCGAACAGCCGGAGCGGCTCAACGGGTGGCTGCGGGAGTTCCTGGCGCGTTGCGACCGGCGGGATCCGTAGGGGCCGCGGGTTCGGCGTTCGCCGTTTCGGCCGCCGGCGGCGCCGCGGGCTCCGCGTCGGCCGGTTCCGCACCCCCGAACGAGAAGTGGATTCCGGCCAGCACGCCCAACGACCCCGCCTCGAACCGCAACGAGAACACGTCGCCGATGTGCAGGAACGCGCCGACCGCCGCGATGATCCAGACGTAGCCGTGGTAGCCGAACACCGAGGGATCGTCGCGCCCCAACGGCAGGCCGCCGGCGATGCCGAGCGCGCCGTAGACGCTCCAGAGCGTGGTGAGATGGAAGTCCCAGCGCACGAGCACCGGGAAATCGACGCGGTGGAAGTTGCCGGCGTCGTCGAGGTAGAACTGGTAGCCGCCGCCGAGTTCCAGCGCGAACGACTCGTTGAGGTAGTCGATCGCCCCGTCGGGCACGATCGGGAACGTGACCCGCGCCTCGGCGCCGAAGCCCGTGAGGTACCAGCCGCCGACCGCGCTGAGGCCGAAGTCGTCGTGGCGCTGGTCCTCCTCGATGATCCAGACGGCGCGCTCGGCCCGGGCCGCGGCCGGCGCGGCGGCCGCGGCGGCCAGGACGAGCATCGCGGCGGGGAGGGTGCTAGGGTGGCGGTGCATCGCGTCGCTCCTGCGACCCGATGATGAACACAGATGCCTGCCCACGCACAAGACGTTCGGACCCCGCAGCGGCGCGCGCCGCCGTGGGCCCTGCTGCTGCTCGTGCCGCTGGCCGCCGCCGGATGCCAGCGCGTCCGCCGCCCGCCCGCCCACGGGACGCTCCGGGCGCGCTCCGTCGATGTCTACCTCGACGGCCTGCGTCCGACGCTCGTCGCCGATCTGCGCGTCGAGGTGATCGGCGCGCTGGCCGGGAGTCGTTACGAGTTGGGGCCCGCCTTCGCCGCCCCGGCCGCCGGCCGGGATGCCGGTGGCACCGACTGGGTGTGCCTCGACGAGGGATGCAGCACGCCGGTCGACACCGGCGTCGAGCTGTACCCGGTGGAACTGCGCTACGCGATGGACCAGCTCGTGGAGGCCGCCCCGGTCCACTGGCCGCCGACGGTGCGGTTCGAGGTTCGCGAGAGCGCGCCGGGGGGCGCGCGGCGGGTGGTCGAGACCAGCGTCGAGAAGCCGCTGGCCGAGGCGTGTGCCCGCCTGGCGCGGGTTCCCCTGCGGCTGCGCGAGACCGGGCGGGAGAAGCCTGGGGCCGAGGGGGAGCTGGTCGTCCAGGCGGCCGCGGCGACGGCGGGATGCGAGGGGCCGGTACTGCACCTGGAACTGGAGCATCGCGTCCTGCCGCTGCCGGGCACCGCGCCCGTCGTCCGGATCGCCGTGGGCATCCCGGGATTCCCCGAGACCGCCTGCCGCGGTCTCCACTGCGTCGTGCCGCTCGAGCCGGCCGACCGCGGCACCGCCGTGATCGACAAGCCGCTCGGGGCCTGCTTCGCCGCCCTGCGCCGCCCGGCGACCCGCGCGCAGGTGCACGTCGTCCTCGAGCGCCGCCGGGTCGGCCCGGACGGCCGGGTCGGCCTCGAACCCTCGGCCTCCGGCGAGGACCTCGACCACCACCTGTTCGAGCTGATCTCTCCCGGGGCCGGCGTGGTGCCGTAGCGCGGCGGAGGCGAGCGGGGCCGCCGGAGCGCCAAGGGGGAAGGGTCGGGCGGGGTCCGACCCGGCTGACAGGGGGGCGACGAGCGTGTATCGTCGTGCCCGGCCGGGAGGGTGACGTGGCGGCGGTTCCGGAGACGACGGGTCGGGTCGAGACGGCGCAGGGAGCGGTGGTCGCGGACGCCGGCGCGAGGCGGCTGCCGGCGGACTGCGCCTGGCTGCCGCTGACCGAGGGGGAGTTGCTCGTGTCGCGCGGACACGCGGTGTTCTGCCGGGTGCCGGCAGACCAGCTCGCCGCCGTGCGGCGCGTGTTGGCCGGCACGGCCCCGTTGTCGTCGCTCCCGGCGCCCCTGCTGGACGACCTCGACCGGCACGGCTTTTTCGGTCCGCCGCGCGCGCCGGCGCCCGAGTCGCCGTCGGTCCAGCTCCAGCTCACCAACGCCTGCAACATCGCCTGCCGCTACTGCTGCACGAACTCGGGCCGCGCCCGCGCCCCGGAACTGACGCTCGAACGGTACCTCGCGATCGTCGAGGACGTGCGCCGCGAGCTGGGGCCCCGGACGCGCGTGGCGGTGCTGGGCGGCGAGCCGTTCCTGCTGCCGTGGGCGATCGACCTGTGCGAACGGATCGTCGCGCTCGACCTGCAGCTCACGATCTTCACCAACGGCATGCCGCTCGGGACCGACCCGGCCCTGGCGGTGCGGGTCGCGGCGTTGACGAGGCGCGGGGCGCAGCTTCGCGTCAGTCTCGCCGGACCGACGAAGGAGATCTGCGACGCGGTGTCCGGCGCCGACCGGTTCGACGGCGCGGTGCGGGGCATCGGCGCCGTGGCGGAGGCGGGCGGCGAGGCGGTCGTCGATCTGATGCTGCTGCCGCAGCACGTGGACGAGGTCGCCGCGCACCTGCCCGGGTTGCGCCGGCGGTTGCCGCCCGGCACGCGCATCGCCCTCGGCGTGCTGTACCTCTCCGGCCGGGAGACCGGCGAACACCTGTTCCGCTCGCGGGCCGAGCTGGAGCGGGCGCTGGACCGCGTGGCGTTCGAGGCGGGGGAGCGGATCGCCGCGACGCCGGCCAGCCCGCTGGCCGACCGTCGCGAGGGCTGCTCGTGCGCGCTCGGACATCACCTCCACGTGCGCAGCGACGGCTCGCTGTTCACCTGCTTCAAGATGGAGGAGAAGGTGGGCGACCTGCGCGAGATCGCCTTCTCGCGGGCGCTCGCCGAGGTCCGGGCCGCGCCGCATCCCGCCGTCGCCCTGGAGAAGTGCCGCGATTGCCCGCTCAACACCCTCTGCGGCGGCGGCTGCCGCTCGGAGAACCTCCAGTACACCGGCGATGCGGACGAACCGGTGTGCGGCCCGTGGCGCGTGCGCGTGCTGAGCGAACTGCTCGCCGAGGATCGCCCGTCGGCGCTCGAATGGCCCGCGCCGCAGCTGCTCGACGAGGCGCGCGCGCGGGGTTTCGAGGCGCCGGAAACGCTCGTGCCGGCGATTCCGTCGCGCCACCTGCTGGAGTAGCGGGCGGCGCGGGAGGAGGGCGTCGGGCCGGGCGTCCGACGGGAGGCGTCGGGGATGCTGCTGTGCGAGATCCTCGCCCGTGCCGTGGAACGCTGGCCGGAGCGCGAGGCGGTGACCTGCGGCGGGCGGCGCTTCCGCTACGCGGACCTGGGCGAGCGCGTCCGGCGAATGGCCCGGGCGTTCGCGGCGCGCGGGGCGTGCGGCAAGGCCCGGGTGGCGACACTGCTGCCGAACGACCACGTCCACCTCGAAGCCTATCACGCCGCGGCGCTCGCCGGCGCGGTGCTCGTGCCGATCAACGTGCGGCTGCACGCGGGCGAGATCGCGTCCGTGCTGGACGACGCCGAGTGCCGTCTCCTGCTCGCCGCGGAGGAACTGGAGCCGCCGGCGCGCGCGGCGGCCGCGCGGTCCGCCGCGCGACCGGAACTGCTCGTGGCGGGGGAGGGCGGGTCGCTGGAGCGCGCCCTGGCCGCGGCGCCGGACGGTCCGCCGGTCGCGCCGCCCGGGGCGCCGGACGACGTCGCCCAGCTCTACTACACGAGCGGCACGACCGGCCGGCCGAAAGGGGTGATGCTGTCGCATCGCAACGTCGGCGCCCACGCGCTTGCCGCCGTCACGGAGCTGGGGCTGGTCGAAACCGACGTCTGGCTCCACGCCGCGCCGATGTTCCATCTCGCGGACGCCTGGGCCGTCTTCGCCATCACCTGGGTCGGCGGACGGCACGTGCTGCTGCCGCGCTTCGAGCCGTCGCGGGCGCTGGAGCTGCTGGAACGCGAACGGGTCACGCGGACCAACCTGATCCCGACGATGATCCACCGGCTGCTTGCCGAGCCCGGCGTCGCCGGCCGCGACTGGTCCGCCCTGCGCCTGCTGCTCAGCGGGGGCGCTCCGATCGCCCCGGCGGTGGTCCGCCGCCTGGTCGAGACCTTCCGCTGCGAGTACGCGCAGACGTACGGGATGACCGAGACCAGTCCGTACCTCACGCTGTCGCTGCTGCGGGACCACCACCGCGCCCTCCCGGCCGAGGAGCAGCTCCGGATCCGCGCGCGGACCGGCCGCGCCTTCCGCGGCATCGAGCTGCGCGTGGTGCGGGAGGACGGCACGGAGGTGCGCGCGGACGACCGCGAGGTCGGGGAGATCGTGGTGCGCGGCGCGTCGGTCACCCGGGGCTACTGGCGCCTCCCCGCCGAGACGGCGGCGGCGATCCGGGACGGATGGCTGCACACGGGCGACCTGGCCACGATCGATGCCGAGGGGTACGTCAACATCGTCGACCGCAAGAAGGACATGATCATCACCGGCGGCGAGAACGTCTATTCGACCGAGGTCGAGAACGTGCTGTACCGCCACCCCGCAGTGCTCGAGGCGGCGGTGATCGGCGTGCCCGACGAACGGTGGGGGGAGACGGTGCACGCCGTCGTGGCGCTGCATCCGGGGGCCGCGGCGACGGGCCGGGAGCTGATCGAGTTCTGCCGCGGCGAACTGGCGCATTTCAAGTGTCCGCGGTCGGTGGAGATCGTGGACGCCCTGCCGCGGCTCGGTTCCGGCAAGCTCGACAAGCGGTCGTTGCGGGCGCGGCGGGCCGGCGGCGATTCCGGGGGGGCGCGCGAGCCGGTTTGACCGCGAGCCCCCGAGGACTATCATCCCCGCTCCGGGAGGCAGTCGCTTGGCGGTTCGACGGTCGTTGCCGTTCCTCCTCGCCGCGCTCCTGCCGGTTGTGGGGGCCTGCGGTCCGTCGCGCGGCGAGTGGCAGGCGAAGCTGCGGGAAGTCGAGGACCTGCGGACGCAGCTCGAGCAGCGCGACTGGACGGTCCAGACCGATCAGCAGCGGATCCGCCAGCTCGTGGTCGAGCTGGACCGCGCGCAGCGCACGCTGGTCGAGCTGTCGACGCAATGCGAGGCGCAGTCGGCCCAGCTGCGGGCCTCGATCGCGCAACTCCAGGCGGTGGTCGAACAGGCGCGCCGCGAGGCGGAGGAACAGGCCGCCTACCCCACCGCGCTGCTCGACGGCGGCCAGCCGCTCGACCCGGTCGAACTGCGCGAGGTCCCGCGGCCTCCGCTGACCCTCCGCCGCGTGACGCTCGACTGGCACTTCCGCAGCTCCCGCGGCGGCGATGCGACGGTCGGCTTCGACAGCACGATTCGCAGCGACCTCTCCGAGTACTGCAGCTTCTGCACCGTGTTCGTCGAGGCGAATTGCACCGTCGGAGACGTCGTCCTCGCCGACCGCCGCGCGATCTCGGAGACCGAGTACGTGATGGACCTCGGCCCGGGCGACACCGCGCAGATGTCGTGCAACATCTTCCGCAACGCGCCGGTCGATACCCACCCCTCCCGCTGCGACCTGGTGTTCTCGCTCGCCGACCAGTCGGCGGCGGAAACCGGCGTGCTGCTCGGCCGCTGGTGCTGGACCGGCGAGGACCGCGTGCGCGAGGGCCGCTGTCCCGACCGATAGCCCGGACGCCGGTTGCCAGGCGTCGAATCGTGCCTACGGTAGGTCCGCGGAGAATCGATGACGACTGCATCCCCCACCGCGTTCCTGGCTCTCGGCACCCTGATCTGGTCCGCCGGAGCCTGCGAACGACCGGGCCGCACCGACACGGGAAGGACGACCGCCATGACCGAGCCCACCGACCGGCCGACCGCAGAGGAGTTGCGGGCGCGGCTGACGCCCGAGCAGTACCACGTGACGCAGGAGCGCGGGACGGAGCCGCCCTTCCGCAACGCATACTGGGACCACCACGAGCCCGGTCTCTACGTCGATGTCGTTTCCGGCGAGCCGCTGTTCTCCTCGACCGACAAGTTCGACTCGGGGACCGGCTGGCCGAGCTTCACGCGGCCGCTGCGGCCGGAGGCGGTGGTCGAGCGGGCCGATGAGAGCCACGGGATGCGGCGGGTCGAGGTGCGTTCGCGGGCGGCCGACTCGCATCTCGGGCACGTGTTCCCCGACGGGCCCGGACCGGGCGGCCTGCGCTACTGCATCAACTCGGCGGCGCTGCGCTTCGTGCCGGCGGACCGCCTGGTCGAGGAGGGGTACGGGGAGTACGCGGAGCGATTCGAGGCCGCGGGGCGGCGGAAGCAGGCGGCGGCGCGCGCGACGGCGCTGCTGGCCGGCGGCTGCTTCTGGGGCGTGGAGCAGCTGCTCCGCGAGCTCGACGGCGTGCTCGACACCGAAGTCGGTTACACCGGCGGGACGCTCGAGCATCCGCGGTACGCGGACGTGAAGACCGGTCGGACGGGCCATGCCGAGGCGGTGCGGGTGGAATTCGACCCGTCGCGGCTCCCGTACGCCGACCTCCTGCGCTACTTCTTCCGGCTGCACGATCCGACCACGCGCAACCGGCAGGGAAACGACGTCGGCACGCAGTACCGATCCGCGATCTTCTACTTCGACGACGAGCAGCGGGCGACGGCCGAGCGGGTGCGGGCCGAAGTCGATGCTTCGGGGCGCTGGCCGGCGCCGGTGGTGACCGAGATCGTGCCGGCGGGACCGTTCTGGCCCGCCGAGCCCGAGCACCAGGACTACCTGGTGCACCACCCCGGCGGCTACACCTGCCACTGGCTGCGCGACTGACCGGGGGCCGCACGCGCGCCTTGCGCGACCGCGGCCGGACGGGGCAGGATCGGCGACGGCGCCGGGGCGCCGGCCGGAACCGCCCGCGGCGCCGCGGGGAGCGCGTCCGTGAAGACGGTCGGCGTGCAGACCGTGTTGATGCTGGCGTCGCGGCGCCTGCGCCGCAACGTCGTGTTCCTGATCAAGTTCTGCCTGTTCCTGGCCGCGCTGATCGTGGCCTACGCGCTGCTGTTCCAGTTGTTCATGCACCTGGAGGGACGCGACTACGGCTTCGTCTCGGGGCTCTACTGGACCCTGACGACGATGACGACGCTCGGCTACGGCGACATCACGTTCCAGAGCGACCTCGGGCGGGCCTTCTCGCTGGTGGTGCTGCTCAGCGGCATGGTGTTCGTGCTCGTGCTGCTCCCGTACGTGATCATCGAGTTCGTCTACGCCCCGATCGTCCAGGCGCAGGAGGCGGCGCGGGCGCCGCGCGAGCTGCCGCCCGAGACGCTGGGGCACGCGCTGCTGACGAACCGCGACGGCGTGTCGGAGGCGCTGCGGGCCCGGTTGGAGGCCCAGGGAACGCCGTGCGTCCTGATCACCCCGGACGTCCGGGAGGCCGTCGCGCTCCACGACCTGGGATGGCGGGTCGTGGTGGGCGAGCCGGACGACCCGGACACCTTCCGGCGCGCGCGGATCAAGGGGGCGGCCCTGGTGGCGGTCACCTCCGACAACGACGCGCGCAACGCGAACATCGTCTCCACCGTCCGGCCCTTCTCCGACGTCGTCCCGGTGGCGAGCATCGTGGGCAACCCCGATTCGGTCGACATCCTCGAACTCGCCGGCTCGACGCAGGTCCTGCTGCTGCGCGAGCTGCTCGGGACCGCGCTGGCGCGCTTCGTCGGCGGCGGGCGCGCCGCCGCCCACGAAATCGGGATGCTGGGCGGCGTGCGGATCGCCGAGGCGCACGCGCACGGCTCCCCGTGGGTCGGCCGGACGCTGGCCGAGGCGGGGTTCGGCGAGCGGCTGGGGATCACGGTGGCCGGCCTCTGGGAGCGCGGGCGGTTCGAACTGGCCGGGCCGCGGAGCCGCATCACCGAGAACTCGGTGCTGCTGCTGGGGCTTTCCGCGGAGCAGCTCGAGCGATACAACGCCCTGGTCGGCGGCGACGTCGGGCCGCCCGGCCGCGTCGTGATCATCGGCGGCGGCGACGTCGGTCGGGCCGCCGCGCGGGCGCTGGCGGCGCGCGGGATCGACTGTCGGATCGTCGAGCGGACCGGCGGGGAGGACCCCGTCTTCGCCGGACGCCTCGTGGTCGGCGACGCGGCCGACCGCGAGGTGCTCCGGCAGGCCGGTTTCGACGACGCGACGGCGGTCATCCTGACCACCGGCGACGACGACATCAATATCTACCTGACGATCTATTGCCGCCGGCTGCGGCCCGGCGTCCCGATCGCCAGCCGGGCGACCTACGAACGGAACGTGGCGACCCTGCACCGCGCGGGCGCCGACTTCGTGCTCTCCGCGGCGTCGATCGGCGCCGACGCGATCCTCAGCCACCTGCAGCACGGCACGACGCTGATGATGGTCGAGGGGCTGTTCGCCAAGCGCGTCGCCGTCCCGCCGGGACTCCGCGGCCGGACGCTCGCCGAGGCCCAGGTCCGTTCCCGCAGCGGCTGCAGCGTCGTCGCCGTCGAGCGGGAGGACGGGCTGGTCGTCGGTCCGCCGCCCGACCTGCGGCTGCCCGACCGCGGGCAACTCGTGCTGATCGTGACCCCCGAGACGGAACAACGCTTCGTCGAGGCGTTCGGCCGGAGCTGAGGCGGGCCGGGCGAAGGGCGGCCGGCCGCGGTCGGCTCCGGCGCGGGCCTGCGACTCGCCCGCCGCATCTTCCGCTCCTGGCCGGCACCGCTGCGTGTGGTAGGATGACCTCGGCGCCGTCGCCGGAGGAGGGAAGCGATGAGCCGGCTCGGTCGTTCGTTCGTCTTCGGTCTCGCCTTCGGCGCGGCCCTCGTCGCGATCACCTTCGGCCTGCGCCGCGACCTCGACCGGCTCGCTCGCGCCGCGCGAAAGGCTCGGCGGTCCCTCGCCGGGGGCGGCGGATCGGACGGCGGGAGGAACACCGCGATGAGGAGCCGGAGTCTCGTTTCCTGCCTGGCGGCCGTGGCCTGGATCGTCGCGACGAGCTGCGCGGACGAGTATGCGGGTCCGCCGGTCGACGGCGGCGACCGCGCCGACGCGCCGAGGGACGCCGATGCGGGGGAGGACCGGGTCGGGCCGCCCGCGTGCGGCGACGGCGTCGTCGACCCCGGCGAGGCGTGCGACGACGCGGACCGGGTCCCGAACGACGGCTGCGACGACCGGTGCGCGCTGGAGCCCGGCTGGGTCTGTCCGGAGCCCGGCCGCCCGTGCGTCGCCGCGCGTTGCGGCGATTCGATCGTGGCGGGCGGCGAGCAGTGCGACGACGGCAACGCGGACGCCGGGGACGGCTGTTCCGGCGTCTGCCGGCTCGAGGAGGGGTGGGCCTGCGACACGCCCGGCAGCGCGTGCCGTCGCACGACGTGCGGCGACGGGGTGGTGGAGGGGACCGAGCAGTGCGAGGACGGGAATCACGACCTGGGCGACGGTTGCGACCCGTTCTGCCGTCGCGAGCCGCGCTGCTCCGACGGCGTCTGCTCGGCCGTCTGCGGCGACGGGGTGCGGCTGGAGGCCGAAGCGTGCGACGACGGCAACACGCGCTCGGGCGACGGTTGCTCCGCCGACTGCGCGATCGAGGAGGGGTACACCTGCACCGACGTCGTGGAGGCGGAGCCGGCCCGGGTGGCGATCCCGATCGTCTACCGCGACTTCCGCGGTTCCGACCTCCCCGACGGCCACCCCGACTTCCAGTACGCGCTCGGCGACGACCGCGGCATCGTCGCCGACCGCCTCGGACCCGACGGGAAGCCGGTCTACGCGCATCCCGGCGGCACCACCCGCACGACGAACGGCCAGGCGGTGTTCGACGTCTGGTACCGCGACAGCACGCGCTACAACCGGGCGCTGGTCGAGCGGCTGACGCTCGACCGCACGGCGCCCGGCACCTTCGTCTTCGACAGCGGCGAATTCTTCCCGCTCGACGGTCGCGGTTTCGTCGCGGAGGGGTCCGAGTCGCCCCGCAACGGCGGCCACAACTTCCACTTCACCAGCGAGCTGCGTTACTGGTTCGTCTACGCCGGCGGCGAGACGCTCGATTTCCGCGGCGACGACGACGTCTGGGTCTTCATCAACGGCCGTCTCGCCGTGGACATCGGCGGCGTCCACGGCGCCGAGACCGGCAGCGTGACGCTCGACGGTGCCGCCGCCGCCGCGTACGGCCTGCGCGTCGGCGGGACGTACGAGGCGGTGGTGTTCCAGGCGGAGCGGCACACGTCGGAGTCGTCGTATCGGCTGACGCTGCGGGGTTTCAACCCGCCGCGCAGCGAGTGCGCCTGGGGGCAGTGCGGGGACGGTGCGGTCCAGTCGGTCTACGGCGAGGAATGCGACGACGGGAACCGGACCTCCGGCGACGGCTGCGACGCCAACTGCCACATCGAGCTGGGTTGACGACGCGGGTCGGGCCGGCGGGACCCTGTCCGAGTCGGCCTCGCGGAGCTGGAGCCGGCGGAAGCGCCCCGCGAGACCCTGGGCGGTTCCGCCCCTGCCCCCGCCCCTGCCCGCGCGGACGAGGGCCTTGCGGAGGAGGCTAGCGGGCGCGCAGCACCGGCTTGAGGTACTGGCCGGTGAACGACCCGGGGGTACGCGCCACCTGTTCCGGCGTGCCCGCGGCGATCACGCGGCCGCCGCCCGCGCCCCCTTCCGGGCCGAGATCGATGATCCAGTCGGCGGTCTTGATCACGTCGAGGTTGTGCTCGATGACGATCACGGTGTTGCCCTGGTCGACGAGCCGGGAGAGGACCTGGAGCAGCTTGCGGATGTCGTCGAAGTGCAGGCCGGTGGTCGGCTCGTCGAGGACGTACAGGGTGCGGCCGGTGGCGCGCGTGGAGAGCTCGCGGGCCAGCTTGATCCGCTGGGCCTCGCCGCCGGACAGCGTGGTGGCGCTCTGGCCGAGCTGGATGTAGCCGAGGCCGACGTCGAGCAGGGTCTGGAGCTTGGCGCGGACCTTGGGCACCGCGTCGAACAGCTCCAGCGCCTCTTCGACGGAGGAGTCGAGGACGTCGGCGATCGATCGGCCGCGGTACTGCACCTCGAGCGTGTCGCGGTTGTAGCGGCGTCCGCCGCATTCCTCGCAGGTCACGTAGACGTCCGGCAGGAAGTGCATCTCGACGCGGATCACCCCCTGGCCCTCGCACGCCTCGCAACGGCCCCCGCGGGAGCCGGCGACGTTGAACGAGTAGCGCCCGGGGCCGTAGCCGCGGGCCCGCGACTCGGGCAGCGTCGCGAACACGTCGCGGATCAGGCCGAACACCTGGGTGTAGGTCGCCGGGTTGGAGCGGGGGGTGCGGCCGATCGGCTGCTGGTCGATTTCGACCACCTTGTCGATGTGCTCGAGGCCCAGCAGCTCGCGGTGCGGCCCGGCCCGCTCGCCGCTGCGGTGCAGCCGGGCGCGCAGGGCGGGCAGCAGGGTGTCGACGACGAGCGACGACTTGCCGGAGCCGGAGACGCCGGTGACGGCGACGAACAGGCCGAGCGGGATGCGGACATCGATCCGCTGGAGGTTGTTGGTCGTCACGCCGCGAATCTCCAGCGCGCGGGGTTGGGGGCGCCGCCGCCGCCGCGGCACCTCGATCGCCAGCTCGCCGGCGAGATAGCGGCCGGTGAGCGACTCCTTGCACTGGCGGACCTTGTCCGGCGGCCCGGCGCAGACCACCTTCCCGCCGTGTCGCCCGGCCCCGGGGCCGAGATCGATGATCCAGTCCGCGCGCTCCATCGTTTCCCGGTCGTGCTCGACCACCAGCACGGTGTTGCCCATGTCGCGGAGGGCGAGCAGGGTGTCGATGAGGCGCCGGTTGTCGCGCTGGTGCAGGCCGATGCTCGGCTCGTCGAGGATGTAGATCACGCCGACGAGCGAGGCGCCGATCTGGGTGGCGAGCCGGATGCGCTGGGCCTCGCCGCCGGAGAGGGTGGCGGAGGCGCGGTCGAGCGTCAGGTAGTCCAGGCCGACGTTGATCAGGAAGCGGAGTCGCTGGCGGATCTCGCGCAGCAGCCGGTCGGCGATCGTGCGTTCGCGGGGCGTGAGCTCCAGCTCCTCGACGAAGCGCAGCGCCTCGGCGGCGGTCATCGCGGAAACCTCGGCGATGTTCCGGCCCGCCACCCGCACCGCCAGCGCCTCGGGCCGCAGCCGCGCCCCGCGGCAGTCCGGGCACGGGTCGCGGCGCGCGTAGCGGTGGAACTCCTCCATCAGGAAGTCGAACCCCTCCTCGTGCGTCGCCGCCCCCGCCTCGCGCTTGCGCCGCTCGTACTCCTTCGACCGCCGCTCCAGGTTCGGAATCACCCCCTCGAACGGCTTGGAGAACGAGTAGCGGTTGGCGCCGTCCTCCAGCACGAACTCGATCGCCTGCTCGGTGCCGAACAGCACCGCCCGGCGCGCCGCCTCGGGCAGTTCGCTCCACGGCGCGTCGAGGTCGATCCGGCAGGCGCGGGCGACCGCCGCCAGCATCTGCTGGCGGAAGGACGAGTTGCGTCCGCCCCACGGCGCGATCGCCCCCTCGCGCAGGCTGAGCGACTGGTCGGGGACGACGAGCGCCGGGTCGAAGTGCAGGATCTCGCCCAGGCCGCTGCAGGTCGGGCAGGCGCCGTGCGGGTTGTTGAACGAGAACGTCCGCGGCGCCAGCTCCGGCAGCGCGATTCCGTGCTCGACGCACGCGAACTTGGTCGTCAGCAGTAGATCCTCGCCGTCGACGACCGCGATCCGCACCAGCCCGTCGGTCATCCCGACGGCCGTCTCGACCGAATCGGTCAGCCGGCGCGCCACCCCCTCCTTGACCACCAGCCGGTCGATGTACACCTCCAGCGTGTGCTTCTTGTTCTTGTCGAGGACGATCTCCTCGGAGAGGTCCCGCACCTCCCCGTCGACGTTGATCCGGACGTAGCCGTCGCGCCGGAGCTGGTCGAGCTCACGGCGGTACTCGCCCTTGCGGTCCCGGACGATCGGCGCCAGCACCGAGAAGCGCGCGCCGGGGGGGAGCGCCAGCACGCGGTCGACGATCTGCTGCACCGTCGAGGCGGAGACGGGGCGGCCGCAGACCGGGCAATGCGGCCGGCCGACGCGCGCGAACAGCACCCGCAGGTGGTCGGCGATCTCGGTCGTCGTGCCGACCGTCGACCGTGGATTGCGGCTCGCGTTCTTCTGCTCGATCGAGATCGCCGGCGACAGGCCTTCGATCGCATCCACGTCCGGCTTCCCCATCTGTTCGAGGAACTGCCGGGCGTAGGCGGACAGCGACTCCACGTACCGGCGCTGGCCCTCGGCGTAGAGCGTGTCGAAGGCCAGCGACGATTTGCCCGAGCCGGACAGGCCGGTGATCACGACCAGCCGGTCGCGCGGGATGTCGAGATCGATGTTGCGCAGGTTGTGCTGGCGCGCCCCGCGCACCCGGATCACCGGAGCGCTCATGGCCGGGGCGCGGAGCTCCGGGCGCGCGCGAGCCGGGTGGCCAGCTTCCAGGCCGCCACCATCCCCCGCGGGTCGACCCGGCCGGTTCCCGCGATGTCGTAGGCCGTGCCGTGGTCGGGCGAGGTGCGGACGAACGGCAGTCCGAGCGTCACGTTGACCGTCTCGCCGAACGCCAGCAGGCGGCAGGCCAGCATCGCCTGGTCGTGGTACATCGCGATCACCGCGTCGAACTTCCCCTCGAGGTGCCGGCGGTAGGCGGTGTCGGCGGGCAGCGGTCCGCTGATCGTGGCCTGCAGGCCGCCCTGCTTGAACTGGTTCTGGAGCGCCCCGACCACCGGCGCGATCGTGTCCCGTTCCTCGTTGCCGAACAGTCCGTCCTCGCCCGCGTGCGGGTTGAGTCCCGCCACCACCAGCCGCGGCCGCGCGAACCCCAGTTCCTTCAGGTGTTCCACCTCCAGCCGGCAGACCCGTTCGACCCGCTCGGCCTTGATCGCCTTCGGCACCTCGGCCAACGCCAGGTGCGTCGTCACCACCGCCGTCCGCACCTTCTCGCCGGTGAACGCCATCGCCACGTCGCCGGAACGCAGGCCGGCCAGCCGCGCGAGCAGTTCGGTGGCGCCCGTGAACCGCGACCCCATCACCTGGGAGATCCCCGCCTTGTGGATCGGACAGGTCACGATCGACTGCACGCGCCCCGCCTTGGCCGCCTGCACCGCCAACGACAGGTAGCGGAGCTGCGCATGGCCTCCCGCCGGCGTGGGCACCCCGGGCTGCGTGTCCGCCGGCGTGAGCGCCGCGGCCTCGATCAGCGCCGGTCCTCCGGCGTACGCCTCCGGCCGGTCGAACGCCTCCCCCGGCAGCGCCCGGAACGGCAGCGGCGGGGTCATCCCGAGCCCCGCGGCGGCGCGGGCGAGCTGCGCCATCGAGCCGAACATCGTCAGCGGGGCCTCCGGCCCCAGCTCGCGCAACAGGAGCAGCGCCAGCTCGCCGCCGACGCCGGCCGGGTCCCCGAGCGTGATACCGATTCGCATGCCGTCTCGCGCCCCTGCTTCGCCGCTCCGGCTCCCCCCGGACAACGCTCCCCGGAACCGCCCGCTTTCTTGGAGCGGGCGAATATCATAGGTTAGTCTACCCGCGATGCAAGGGCCGAATCGCGACGAGACGACCGCGCCGGCGCCGCCCGACGTCGTCGGTCCGTTCGCCCGCGCCCAGGCCTTCCCGGTCGTGATCCTGCTGCTCACGCTGCTCACCGTGCCGTTCCTGCTCTTCGGCGACGGCGGCATCCGCCGCGTCGAGCGGCTGGAGTCGGAGCTCGAACAGATCCGCCTGGAGAACGGCAAGCTCGAGGCGCGGGTGCGCGAGATGCGCCGGCGGCTCGAGGCCTACCGCACGCGGCCGGGGTACCTCGAGGACGTGGCGCGGGACGAGCTGGGGCTGGTGCGCCCCGACGAACTGGTGCTGGTGTTCCCCGAGCAACGCTGACCCGCGGCGCGGCGGCGGCCGGGTTTCCTGCCGCAAGGCGTCAGCCGCCGCACCCCCCGCCGCTCGGCGGCGGAGTCGGAGCGCCGCACCCCCCGCCTGCGCCCTGCGGAGCGGGCGGCGGGCCGGAAAGCTCGGCGCCGCATCCGCGGAACTGCGGGTTCTGCTTGCAGATCAACTGCTGGATCGAACGGGCGTCGACGGCGTTGGCGGTCACCTTGTTGTTCACCAGGAACGTGGGGCTGGAGCTGATCGACAGCGCGTGGGCGATCGCGAGGTCCGCGCGCAGGAGCTGCCGGCCCTGCTCGCCCGTCGCGCACGCCTCGAACCGCGCCACGTCCATCCCCGCCGCCGTCGCGCATTCGCGCCACCCCGCGCCGTGGATGTCCTTGTCGCGGCACCAGATGTACTCCATGAACCGGTTGCCGTTCCGGTAGAGCTGCTTCGCGCACAGCTCGCGGATGTCCTCCTCGACCTCCGGCTGCCCGTGCAGGGAGCCGAACCCCTCGCCCTGCACGTCGGCGATGAAGTGGACGTCGAACCGGATCTCGTCGCCGAAGGCGGCGAGCACCTCGCGCATCGCGTCGAGGGCCTGGACGCCGTAGGGACACTGGGACATCACGAAGAGCTGGAGGTCGCCCTTGATTTCCGGGCGGCAGGCCAGGACCTGGCGGCAGGTGTCGTCCGCGCAATCGACCTTCCCGTCGCCGGTGTCGTCGACGCCGTTGTCGCAGATTTCGGCGTTCGGGTCGTGGTGGGCGGCGACGTCGAGCGAGCGCCAGCCTTCCTTGGCGGTGGGACGGAGGAAACGCCCGACGCTCTGCATGCCCGTCGCGTCGGCCTCGACGCTCCCGTCGAAGAGGTAGGCCGGGAGGTACCGCAGGCCGTATTCGGCGTAGGTCGCCTTGCCCTCCGGGGTATTCCAGTCCCGCTCGGTGACGACGAGCCCCCCGAAGACGCCCCGGAGCTGGCCGATGATGTTCGCCGTGTTGCACTCGGGCTTCGTGCACCGCCGGTCGCCGAGGACGAGCAGCCGGACGGTCGGCGGCGGAGGGATCGCCGCGCACGGGGCGGGCTGGGGCTCGCCGAGCGCCTTGCAGATCCCTTGCAGGAAGGCCCGCTCGTCGCGGCCGCCCGGCCAGGGCGAGCCGTCGAGGAAGATCGTCGGGCTGCTGCCGACGCCCCGGGCCCGGGCCTTCTCGAAGGAGGCCCGGAGCATCGCCTTGCCGTCCGGTCCATCGATGCAGGCGGCGAGCCGATCGATCGTCGCCGCGTCCAGCCCGTTCCGGGTGGCGCACGAGCGCCAGTTGCCGGGGAGCGACTGGTACTCCTTGTTCCAGCAGGCGAACAGGTCGAGCCACCGGTCGGGGACGTGCCGCAGCGTGCAGAGCTCGACGATGTCCCCGGCCACCTCGTTCTCCCCGTGCATCGAGGTCAGCCGGTCGCCCTCGATCTGGCCGATGAAGTCGAGCTTGAAATCGACCCACGGCCCGAGCTGCCGCAGCGCCGGCACGACGCCTTCGAGGACCTGGACGCCGAACGGGCACTGGGACATGACGAAGAACTGGAGTTCGACCTTGTGGCCGACCGCCGGGGCGGTCCCTTCGTCCGGCGCGGTCGCCTTCGCGCCTTCCGCGCCGTCCGTGGCCGCGGCGGACGGCCCCGGGGAGCCGGCCTGCGCCGTGCCGGCCGGGGGCTGCGGAGCGGCGACCGCGGGGGGTGGCGCGAGGCCGCGCCCGTCCTTGTCGAACCGGCTCGGGGGCGTCGCGCTCTGGCAGGCCGCCGCCAGGCCCAGGGCGCCCAGGACCGACCATCGCCATCCGAAGACGTGCTGCATCGCGTTCCTCCGGGAGCGCGCGGAACCGTCGCTGTGGCCCGCCGGAAACGGCGGCGCACCGTCCGCGGCTCGGGCGGCCAGCATAGACCGATCCCCGCCTCGCGGAAACGGGGTTGCGCGCCGGGGGCGTCTGCGTTTCTTGGGGCCGGTGGGCTAGCCGGCGTCGTCGCCGTCGGGCGGCGGGGGGGACGCGTCGCCGGGCTCCGGCGGGAGCCGGCTCGGGCGCGCCTCGTCGAGGCGGATCCGCCGGTTCGCCGCGGCGAGCCGTTCGGAGAGGACCCGCGCCAGGTGGAACAGCAGCTCGGCCGCCAGCGCGGGCTCGTCCTGCATCATCGCGCGGAGCAGCTTGCGCCGCAGCATCAGGACGCGACCCGGCGTCAGGGCGCGAACGGAGGCGGATCGCGCGCCGCTCTCCCGGAAGAACGCCACCTCCCCGAGCACCTCGCCGGGTCCGACGACCGCGAGTCGGCAGCCCCCCGTCCGCACCTCGAACGAGCCCGCCAGGATCACGTACAGTTCCCGCTCGACGTACTCCTCGCGCGTCACCAGGGTGTCGGCGGCGACATCGACGATGCAGCCGCGGCGGCCGAGCTCGTCGACCAGCGACGGCGGGAGCTGCCGGAGGAAGGACGGCCCGGCCTCGGCGTCCTGCAGCGTCTGCTGCATCTCCTGCCAGATGTGCTCGGGATCCATCACCACCGAGGCATCCTCGAACAGGTGCTCGTAGCGGGCGACGTCGAGCGGCGGGCGGCGGCCCGGGCCGAAGTACTTGCGCGCCACGCCGGCGGCCGGGGAGCCGATGCGGGCCAGGCGCTCGTAGTCCGAGGGGAAGCCCATCATCGGCACGTGCATGCCGTCGGCGTGCGGGACGAGCGCCCCGCCGAAGGTGCGGAAGCCGAGCTTGGCGTAGGCGGAGATCAGGCCCGGCGCGCAGCAGAGGAACATCACGTCGACCCGGTGCCGGCCGACGAGGATCTCGTAGCCGTGGCGCGCCAGCGCCGGCAGCAGCATGCGCCCCCGCAGCGTGGGATGGATCATGAACCGTCCCAGCTCGGCCACGCGGAGCTGGCGGATGTCCGGCACGCGGTCCATCGACAGCATCCGGAATTCCCGTTCGGGAACCTGTCCCGGTTCCCAGTGCATCATCCGCACGGCGCCGGTCACCCGTTGCGGCGAACCGGTGTAGAGGTGGAGCGAGTCGTCGGCCTCGTCGTCCTCGTCGCACAACCGGCGCCGCTCGTGGTCCACGCCGCCCACCGTGTGGTGCAGCTCCTCGACGTACACCTGGTAGCGGAACCGGTAGATCGCCTCGCGCTCCTCCGGCGTGCGCGCCTCGTGGACCGGTTCGAGACGGCTGAGCAGACCGGTCAGCATCGCGTCAGGCTCCTCCGCGCCGCGTGGGGCGCCGCTCCAGATAGTAGTCGATCGACCGCGGCAGGTACTCGGCGGGCGGGGGCGGGGCGAGTCCGGCGGCGGCGAGGTCCCGCCATGTGCGCTCGTTGCGGAACCGCCGCCGCTCGGCGAGGTAGTCGAGGAAGATCGGCGCCGTCCGGATCGCGCGCCGCTGCCGCGGCGGGGCGAACCGGGCGAGCGGGGGGAGGAGGACGGTGAAGGCCCACGCCGGGAGCGGGAGCAGCGGCGGCAGCGCGACACCGGCGGCGCGGAACCGCTCGCGCACGATCGGCTGCAGCTGCGCCAGCCGGATCGCGTCCGCCCCGGAACACTCGTGGAGGATCCGCCCGGCGAGGTCCGGCCGGCCGAGCGACCAGCGCACGGCGGCGGCGAGGTAGTCGATCGGGTAGGTGTCGAGCCGGGCGTCGCCGAGGCGTGGGACGAGGCCGCGGCTGCGGGCGCCGGCGAGGAACTCGCACAGGTGGTAGAAGACCTGGAACGCGCGGACGCGCCCGGTGCGGGCGTCGCCCACGACCATGCTCGGGCGGTGCACGGTCAGCGGCAGCTCGCCCGCGGCGCGCCGCAACAGCGTCTCCGCCTCCGCCTTGGCCTCCTCGTACGTGTTGTGGAACGCCCGCGGCTGTTCCAGCCACTCCTCCGGCACGTCGGGCAGGCGCCCGCCGACGCCGATCGTGCTCAGCACCTCGGCCTTCCGCAGGTTGCGGGCGGAGCGGGCGAAGTCGAGCAGGTGACGGGTGCCCTCGACGGCGGCGGCGCGCGCCGCCTCGCGCGGGAGGTTCATCCGGATCTGCGCGGCGCAGTGGACGACGTGCGTGCACTCTCCGGCCAGCCGTTCGCGGTCGGCGGCGTCCATCCCGAGGTGTTGCTGGGCGACGTCGCCCGGGACGGCGGGCGTGCGGGGGCGCGCCGCGGGGGCGGCGTCGGGGCCGAGCAGCTCGTCGAGCAGGTCGTCGCGGCGCCGCTCGGCGGCGGCGCGATCCGGCGCGCGCACGAGCAGCGTGACGACGGCGTCCGTCCGCCGCAACAGCTCCTCCAGGATCGCCGAGCCGATCACGCCGGTGGCGCCGGTGAGCAGGACGTGCATCACGGCCCCGCCAGCTCCAGCACGGTCGACGGCGTGATGCGTTCCCGCAGCGCCTGCAGCTCGGCCGCATGGCGCCGTTCGACCGCGTCGCGCCGCAGCTTGAGGTTCGTCGTCAGCTCGCCGCCCTCGATCGACAGCGGCCGGGTCGTCAGCAGGAACCCCCGCGGACGCTCGGCGGGCGGAAACCCCTCCAGCGCGCGGGTCAGGTCGTCGCGCAGGCGGTCGGGGGACGGGGCTCCGGCCCGGAGCACCAGGACGCCGACGAGCGGGCCCCGCGGCAGCACGACGGCCTGTTCGACGCCCGGCACCTCCCCCAGCGCCCCTTCGATCGCCGCCGGCGAGACCCAGCGGCCGTTGGGAGCCTTCCACAGGTCGGTCTTGCGGCCGGTGAGCCGCAGGAAGCCGCCCGGGAGCCACTCGCCGAGGTCCCCGGTGCCGAGGTAGCCGTCGGGGGTGAGCGAGCCGCGGTAGCGGGCGTTGTCGGCGACGGCCGGGTCGAAGACGCCGGGACCGCGGACCTGGACCTCGCCGTCGTCGGCCAGTCGCACCTCGTTGGAGCGCAGCGGGCGGCCGACCGAGCCGGGGACGGAGGCGCCGGGAGCTCCCGCCGCGATCGGCACGACGTTTTCGCTCTGGCCGTACGCCTCGTACACCGGCAGGCCGAGGGCGGCGAACCGTTCGAGGATCGGGAGCGGGCAGGGGGCGGAGCCGCTGACGAAGTAGCGCAGGCGGGGACCCAACACGCGCCGCAGCGGGCGCAGGACCGTCCGGCGGGCGGCCGCGACCGTCAGCCGCAACGTGAACGGCACCCGCTCGCCCTGCTGTTCGATCCGCACCTGCAACCGGGCCGCCTCCAGCGCCCGTTCGACCGTCACCCGGGCCGGCGCCGGCGCCTCGGCCAGTTTCTTCCGCATCCCGTCCCACAGCTTCTCCAGGAAGCGCGGGACGGCGACGAACACCTGGGGCGCCGCCAGCCGCGCGACCTCGACGGCCTGCCGCGGGTCGGACACGACCCACGACGAGCCGCCCCCGGCCATCGCACAGAAGTTGATGATCCGCTGGAAGAGGTTCGCCAGCGGCAGCCAGCACACCAGCGTGCTGCCCTCCTCGATGTCGGCATACCGGTCGAGGATCGCCTCGCAGGCGAGCACGACCTGGCGATGGGTGTAGGTGACCGCCTTGGGTCGGCCGGAGGTGCCGGAGGAGAAGGCGACGAGCGCCGGCTCGTCGGGCGCGTCGTCCCGCGGCAGGGCCGCGGGGTCGGCGGCGAGCGCGGGCCAGGGGAGGGCGCCGGAAGCGGAACCCTCGAACAGCGCGACGGCGCGGAGCCGCCCGGCGGTTTCCGGCCGGACGCGGCCGAGCAGTTCGGGGCTGCCGGCGACGAGGACCGCGGGGCGGGTCTCGGCGATCAGCGCGTCGGCCAGCTCGGCGGGGTAGTGCGGGTCGATCCCGACCACGCAGGCGCCGAGCGACAGGGCGGCGAGCTGACAGATGTCCCAGTCGAGCGAGGTGGGGGCGAGGATCGCGATGCGGTCACCGCGCCGCAGGCCCCGTGCGGCCAGGCCGTGCGCCGCGGCGCCGACCCGGTCCCGGAACGACCGCCAGTCGACCGGGCGCCATGGTCCGTCGGCGTCCCGGACGACGTAGGCCGGCGCGCCCGGGGCGAGCGTGGTTCGGCGATCGAGAAGCCCGGGGAGCGTGGGAGGGAGCGCCTGCACCGGCCGGTCCATGCCTCGTGTCTACCCTCCGCGGGCCCGCGTCGCAAGCGCGACGGCGGACGGGGCGCCCCGCTCCGCCGGTTGAAGTGGCCGGCCGTTTCGCGCTAAGGAAGGGAAACGGCCCGGGGGACGGAGGAAAGCAGCAATGAGCATACGGGACCGGTTCGCGAAGCACCAGGACGAGGTCTGGCGCAAGCTGAGCGAGGAACTCGGCGGGGTGTTCAAGAACGAGGACGGGTGGCGCCACGACGAGGTCGAGGTCCGCGAGGGCGACTGGACGGTGCGCCTGTCGTTCACGGCGCACGCCGGCCGGCGCAGCGAGGCGATCTACACCTGCTTCCGGGCGCCCTTCATCAACCCCGAGAAGTTCCGGTTCGAGCTGTACCGGGAGGAGCTGGCGCACGGCATCGGCAAGCTGCTCGGGATGCAGGACGTGCAGATCGGCGACAGGACGGTCGACAAGATGTTCATGATCAAGGCGACCGACGAGAAGAAGGTGCGGGAGCTGCTGGCCGACGAGGAGCTGCGCAAGCTGCTGGCGACCGAGCAGGACCTGCACGTCGTGGTGCGCGCCGCCGTGGACGGTTTCGGCGACGGCTTTCCCGAGGAGGGGGTCGACGAGCTGGTGGTCGAGGTGCCGGGGAAGGTCGACGACGGCGAGCGGCTGAAGCGCCTGTATCGTCTGTTCGCGCTGCTGCTGCACGGCATCGGCCGCTTCAGTCCCGCCTACCGCCGCGACACGATGGTGCAGCCGAAGGGCTGATCCGGGGGTATCGGCGCGTCCGGCCTTCGGTTTGCCGGGCCCCCCGCCGAGTGCTAGCGTGGCCGGCGCGAGAGGCGGGCGATGGAGCGTCCGGACGCGATCTTCGTCGGGGCGGAACTGGAGGACAACCTCTCGACCCGGACCCTCGCCGCCGCCGTTCGCGCGGCCGGCAGGACCGCGGCGACGGAGCGCTTCGACGGGGCGGCGGATGCGGCGCGGGTCGCGGGGCGCATCGCCGCGCGCGACCCCGCGCTCGTCGGCCTCTCGATGGCCTTCCAGCATCGGGCGGACGAGTTCGTCGGGCTGGCGACCGCGCTGCGGGCACTGGGCTACCGCGGGCACATCTGCGCCGGCGGGCACGTGGCGACCGTGATGCCCGAGACGGTGCTGGCCGCCGAGCCGATCGACACGGTGCTGGGGCACGAGGGCGAAGAGGGGATCGTGGCGCTGCTGCGGGCTCTGGACGACCGCGCCGCCTGGCCCGCCATCCCGGCGCTGGGCTGGCGCGGCGACGACGGCGCCGTGCGGGTCAACCCTCCCGCGCCGGCCCGCCGGGACCTCGACGCCTTCCCGCTGCCCGTGCGCGAGGGAACGCTCCGCCGGCATCTCGGGCTGCCGTTCGTCCCGCTCTGGGGCAGCCGCGGCTGCTACGGCGCCTGCCGCTTCTGCGCGATCAGCACCTTCCATCGCCTCCGCCCGGGCCCGCGCCTGCGCTTCCGTTCCCCCGAGTCGATCGCGGCGGAGATGGCGACCCTGTACCACGACCACGGCGCGCGCATCTTCTGCTTCCACGACGAGACGATGTTCCTGCCGCGCCCCGCCCGGACCCGCGAACGGCTCGACGCGATCGCCGCCGGCCTGCGGGCCCGTGGCGTCGGCCGGATCGCCGTCGTCGGCAAGGCGCGACCCGACGGGATCGAACCCGGACTGCTCGGCCACCTCCGCGAGTCGCTCGGGCTGATGCGGCTCTACGTCGGCATCGAGAACTGGAGCGCCGCCGGTCTCGAACACCTCGGCCGGGGCGTCACCGCCGAGCAGAACGCCCGGGCGCTGGAGGCTTGCCGCGCGGAGGGGGTCTACGGGTGCTACAACCTGCTGATCTTCGAACCGGATACGACGCTCGAAGATCTGGAGGACAACCTCCGGGGAATGGAGCGTTTTCCGGACATCCCGGTGAACTTCTGCCGGGCCGAGGCGTACGCGGGCACGCCGCTGTGGCACGACCTGCGGCGGGCGGGGCGGCTGCGCACGGAAGGGTTCGCGACGGACTACACGCTGTCGGACCCGAAGGCGCGGCTCGTCTTCCGGATGGTGCGGGAGGCGTTCCGGGACCGGAACTTCGCGGCGGACGGCCTGGCGAACATGACGATGAGCTTCGGCTACGAGCGGCAGCTCCTGCGGCATTTCCTGCCGGCGGGGGAGCGGGGGTTGGCGGAGCTGGTGCGCGAGGTCGATGCGCTGATTCTCGAGATCAACGCCGACACGCGGGACAAGCTGGCGCGCATCCTGCGGTTCGCCCGCTCGCCCGCCGCGGCGGATCCGGCGGCGGTGGCGGCGACGACGTTCGAGCTGGCGACGGAGATCAACGTGGGCGGAGCGGCCTTGCAGGAGCGCCTGATCGATCTGCGGCGCGAGATGAACCTGTTGGCCGAACGGAGCGGGGCCTGGCGCGAGGTGCTCGCGCCGGCGCCGGGGAGGTGAGCGATGGTGTTCTTCCGCTTGAATCGCACGGCGCAACTCGCCGCGGTGGGCGCGGCCCTCGCGGCCGGCGGCTGCTACCAGTCGTACTCGGACGAGGATGCCGGCGACGCCGACGCGCGCGACGCCCGGGACACGCGCGAGGACGGGGACGTGTTCGTGGTCGATGACGTGCCGGACGTGATGGAGGTGCGGGACGACGCGGTGGAGCCCGACTTCGTCGTCGACTGCGTGCCGTACCCGATGTGCACCGACGTCGCCGGGGCCGGCCTGTCGGTCGTCGCGGCGGAGAGCACGACGAGCTACGTCGTCGTGGATCTCGAGCTGCCGGAGCTGGACGACTGGCTGTACTACGAGTGCACGTCGCCCGACTGCCTGACGGTCACGCCGCTGGGCGGCCTGGGGACGGTGCGGGACATCACGTTCGTCTGGCCCGGCCGCTTCCGCTTCCGCTACGACTACCCGCCGTCGTACGGGGACCCGGTGCGCCTGGACCTCGCCTGGCGCGTCGTCTGCGAGGACTGGACCACCGGGATGCGCACGCTGACCGTCAACGGCACGGTGTGGGCCTGCCGCGGCTACGACGACCGCATCCTGGTGGCGAGCGATCCGTCGATGTGCCCGACGATCGACGACCCGCTGCCCAAGCCGATGGCGGAACTCGAGCCCGAGGCCTCGCCGTCCGGCGGGCTGGAGCTGCGGGCGGCGCAGGCCGGGCCCGGCGCCTGGCGGATCCGGGCGCTGGGACCGGCGGCGCCCCGGGTCTCGTACCGCTGGATCGCCTCGGGCGGCGTCCTGCAACTGCTGTCCGATGCGGAGGCGTTGTTCCGGCCCGCGCCGGAGGCGGCGGTGTCGATGGTGCAGGTGGCCGCCTTCACGCCGCAGGGGGTGACGGTCCAGGTCTTCCGCCGCCGCCGCGCCTGACGACGCCCCCCGCATCGCGCCGTCGGCCCGAGCCGACCACGCAGCCTCGGGGATCGCGCGGCTGTTGCGCGGCCGGCGAAGGCGTCGGCCCGTGCGCCCGCGGGTTCCCCCGGAGCGGACCACTCCGGTGCGATCCGGGGCCCCCGAAACTCTTGATCTCCCCGTCCGGCCAGTGTATACGGGCCCCCGGCTCGCGCAGGGGGAGCCCCGGCGGGCCGGTTTGACAATTGGGGAGTGGCCAAGCGGTAAGGCAGCGGACTCTGGATCCGCCAATCGGGGGTTCGAATCCCTCCTCCCCAGCTCCCGCGGAACGACGACGGCGACCGTGCGCGACGGCGTGGCATGGCGGCGCCGTTCTGCTAGGATGGTGCGCCGCGAAGATGGCGCGCCGCGAACGGGGGCCGGGGCGGAAGGGACGGGAGCGAAGATGAGCGAGCCGACGCGGCCGCGGAACTTCATCCGGCAGATCATCGACGAGGAGCTGGCGGCGGGGAAGCACCCGGACGGGATCGTGACGCGGTTCCCGCCGGAGCCGAACGGCTACCTCCACATCGGTCACGCCAAGTCGATCTGCCTCAACTTCGGCATCGCCCGCGACTACGGCGGGCGCTGCCATCTGCGGATGGACGACACCAACCCGACGAAGGAGGACCAGGAGTACATCGAGGCGATCCAGCGGGACGTCCGGTGGCTCGGCTTCGATTGGGGGCCGCACTACTACCACGCGGCGGACTACTTCGCGCAGCTCTACGAGTGGGCGGAGCTGTTGATCCGCAAGGGGAAGGCGTACGTCGACGACCAGACGGCGGACCAGATCCGCGACACGCGCGGAACGTTGACCGAGCCGGGGACGCCGTCGCCGTATCGCGACCGCACGCCGCAGGAGAACCTCGACCTGTTCCGCCGGATGCGCGCGGGCGAGTTCCCCGACGGCTCGCGCGTGCTCCGCGCGAAGATCGACATGGCATCGCCGAACCTCAACCTCCGCGACCCGGTGATGTACCGGATCCGGCGCGAGCCGCACCACCGCACCGGCGACCGCTGGCTGATCTACCCGATGTACGACTGGGCCCACGGCCAGTCCGACGCGATCGAGGGGATCACGCACTCGATTTGCACGCTGGAGTTCGAGGCGCACCGGCCGCTGTACGACTGGTTCCTCGACCAGCTCGACCTGCCGCGCCGCCCGCGGCAGATCGAGTTCGCCCGCCTCAACCTGACCTACACCGTGATGAGCAAGCGGATGTTGAGCGAGCTCGTGCGGGACGGCGCCGTGGCCGGCTGGGACGACCCGCGCCTGCCGACCATCGCCGGCCTGCGGCGCCGCGGGTACACCCCCGAGGCGATCCGCGAATTCACCGAGCGGATCGGCGTGGCGAAGGCCGACAGCACCGTCGACATGGAACTGCTCGAGACCACCGTCCGCGACGACCTCAACCCCCGCGTGCCGCGGGCGATGTGCGTCCATCGCCCCCTGCGCGTGGTGATCGAGAACTTCCCCGAGGGCGAGGTGCGCGAGATCGAGGCGCCGAACTTCCCCGACGACCCGCCGCGGATGGGCTTCCGCCGGATCCCCTTCTCCCGCGTCCTGTGGATCGAGGAGGACGACTTCCTCGAACAGCCGCCGAAGAAGTTCCTCCGGCTCGCGCCGGGCCGCGAGGTGCGCCTGCGCTGGGGACCCGTGATCCGCTGCGACCGCGCGGTCAAGGACCCCGACGGCCGGGTCGTCGAGCTGCGCTGCACGCTCGACCCCGACACCTTCTCCGGTCCGCCCCGCGACGGCCGGAAGATCGGCAACGCCATCCACTGGGTCTCCGCGGCGCACGCCGTGCCGGTCACCCTGCGGCTCTACGACCGGCTGTTCACCGTCCCCAACCCGGCCGCCGGCGGCGACTTCCAGGCGCACCTCAACCCGAAGTCGCTCGAGACGCTCGCCGACGCCCGGGCCGAGCCGGCGGTCGGGGCGGCCCGGCCGGGGGACCGGTACCAGTTCGAGCGGCGCGGGTACTACTTCGCCGACCCGCAGGACTGCCGTGACGGCCGGCTGGTGTTCAACCGCATCGTGCCGCTGCGCGACTCCTGGGCCAAGATCGCCGCGAAGGGGTGAACGGCGCGGCGCGGGCCGCACGGGCCGCCGGCGCCGCCCCGGCCGCTCAGCCCCGCGCGACCAGAATCACCGTGCTCCGCGGCGCCGCGGGGTATTCGTCCTGGCGCGCCAACGGTTCCTCCTCGCCCGGCGCGACGAAGTCGCGGCCCGCCTCGAACGACGTGTCGCAGGCGCGGAACCAGCGGCGCCCCCCACCGGGGGAGGGCAGGGCGATCCGCTGCGGCCGCCAGTCGGCGTTCAGCACGAACAACAGCAGCTTGTCCCCAGCCTCGTCCCCCGCCTCGCCCGCGTCGACCACGAACCCCAGCGTGCGCGTCTCGGGGTCGTCCCACCGCGGCGGCCCGCCGTCCGCGCCGAACCAGCCGATGTCGGGAAACCGGTCGCCGTCGGCGTCGCGGCCGCGGTAGAACCGCGTCCGTTGCAGGACCGCGTGGCGGCGCCGGAAATCGATCGCCCGCCGGAAGAACTGCAGCACGTCCGGATGCCGCTCCGCCTCGCGCCAGTCGAACCAACTCACCTCGTTGTCCTGGCAATACGCGTTGTTGTTGCCCCGCTGCGTCCGGTACAACTCGTCGCCGCCCAGGAACATCGGCACGCCGGCCGAGCCCACCAGCAGGCAGACGTGGTTCTTGACCAGCCGCTTGCGCAGCGCGAGGACTTCGGGGTCGTCCGTCTCCCCTTCCACGCCGCAGTTCCACGACAGGTTGTCGTCGGTCCCGTCGCGGTTCCCCTCGCCGTTCGCCTCGTTGTGCTTGCGGTCGTAGCTCACCAGGTCGCGCAGGGTGAAGCCGTCGTGGCAGGTGACGAAGTTGATGCTGTTGTACGGCTTGCGGCCGTCGTCGCCGTACAGGTCGGCGGAGCCGCCGAGGCGCCAGCCGAGGTCGCGGGCCTGGCCGGCGTCGCCCTTGCCCCACCGCCGCGCCGTGTCCCGGAACCGACCGTTCCACTCCGCCCAGTCGACCGGGAACTCCCCCACCTGGTACGTCCCGAGGTCCCACGGCTCGGCGATCAGCTTGACCCGGCACAACACCGGGTCCTGCGCGATCGCGTCGAAGAACGACGCCGACCTCCGGAACCGCCCCTCCTCGCGCCCCAGCGCCGAGGCGAGGTCGAAGCGGAACCCGTCGACGTGCATGACCTCGACCCAGTACCGCAGCGAGTCCAGCACCAGGCGGATCACCGCCGGCCGCGACACGTCCAGCGTGTTGCCGCAGCCGGTGATGTTCGAGTAGTAGCGTCGCGGCGCCTCCGGCGGCCCCTCGAGCAGGTAGTACGTCGGGTTGTCGATCCCCCGGAACGACAGGGTCGGACCTTCCGCACCCCCCTCGCACGAATGGTTGTACACCACGTCGAGGATCACCTCGATGCCGGCCCGATGCAGCTCGCGGACCAGCGTCTTGAACTCCGCCACCGCGCACCCGGGACGCCGCCCCGTGGAATACGAACGCTCGGGCGCGAAGAACGTCAGCGTGTTGTACCCCCAGTAGTTCGACAGACCCCGCGCGCGCAGGAAACCTTCCCCGAGATGCTCGTGCACCGGCAGCAGTTCCACGGCGTTGATCCCCAGCGCCGTCAGGTGCGGGATCTTCTCGATGAATCCCAGATACGTCCCCGGATCGGCGACGCCGGACGACGGGTGCGCCGTGAACCCCTTGACGTGCACCTCGTAGATCCGCAGCTGCTCGAACGGGATGTCCGGCGGAGCGTCGCCCCGCCAGTCGAACGCGTCGTCGACCACCATCGCCTTCGGCACGACCCGCGCGTCGTCCCGCGCGTCGAACGACAGGTCGCGCTCCGGCGACCGCGGGTCGTAGCCGAGCAGCAGTTCGTCGTCCGCGGCGGCGGGACCTGCCAGCGCCTTCGCGTACGGGTCGACGAGCAGCTTGTGCCGGTTGAAGCGCAGGCCGAGTCGCGGCTCGTGGGGGCCGTCCACGCGGTAGCCGTAGAGCTGCCCCGGCCCGATGCCGTGGACGAAGACGTGCCAGATGTGCCGGTCGCGGTGCTCGAGCGGGATGGCCTCGGTCGGCGGCCCCAGCGGGTCGTCGTACAACTCGAGCGTCACCGCCTCGGCGTGTTGCGAATACAGGGCGAAATTGACACCGTCGTCCCGGGGCGTGGCCCCGAGCGGGTGGAATCGCCCGGGAGAGACGCGGTGGGTCGTTCGGGGGGCGGACGGATGCGTCATCGGACCTCCGCGCGGGCCGCCGGGTCGGCCCGGACCCGGCGACTGTAGCACGGCGCGGCGGCGGTTCGACTCCGGATGCCCCACGGGGGTCGTTCCGCCGGGATCCTCCGCGAACGCCGGTGCGGGGGCCCTCCCGGCGTCGGCGCCGGTGCGGGCGGCGAGCGCCGCGAGGTCGCGCGTCCGGCGGACCGCCGGGCGCGGGCGCACCCGCGCGCCGCCGGGCCGGAGGACTACTCGGAGAGCGTGATGCCCAGGCGCAGACCCGCCGTCGCCCGGAACTCGTGCGCCGCGCCGGCGTCGTCGAGGAACGGCTCGTAGCGGTACGCGGCTTCCACGTACGCCGACAGCGGCTGGTCGTTGATCGCCAGCCAGACCAGCTCGTAGGACGCCGCCGCCTGCGCCCGCAGGCCCCACCCGCGGACGTTCGACCACCACCCGCCGCAGCTTCCGTGCGCCTCCACGGCGTGCCGTCCGTCCCGCGTCTCGGTTCGCACGCCGGCGACGAAGTCCGCGCCGGGCGAGACGAGGTGTTCCGTGCCGAGCGGCTCGTCCGCGTCGAACCGTCCCGCCAGCCACAGGTCGTAGCCGAATCCCAGGCCGAACTGCGCGAACCGGCCGGGCACGCGCGAACGCCACGCGTCGAGCAGGAAGTGGGCGTGGAGGATCTCGAGGCGCGCGGCCAGCCCGGTCTCCTCGGGGACTGTCTCGAACCGTCCCGCGGCGACGTCCAGGCCGATGTTGAACGGGAACGGCACGCGCTGCGGCGTCGTCGTCGGCAGCGTGAGGAACCCCTGGCGCTGCCAGCGCAGGTACGCACTGCGGTACAGGGTCGCGTCGAGCCGCGGCACCGGCGCCGTGCCGAGGTCTCCCAGCCACGCGCGCACGGCCAGGAACTCGTGGGACAGCTTCCAGGCCGTCTCCTCCTCCAGGTCTTCCACCACGTGGCGGTACTGCAGGCCCGTCTCCGCCATGCCGGCGGCGGGACCGGCCCATCCGCCGTCGGCCGCGAGGCCCGTGGCGTAGCCGCCGCCGAGCAGCCAGCGGCTGCCCGGGTCGAATCCGACGCGGAACCGCCGGCCCTCCGCGTCGGTCGTCCAGGCCGCCTCCCCGCTCGTCGTCGTGGCCGCCGTCCCGCTCCCTTCCTGCGCGACGGCCGGAGCGGATGCCAGCAGGGCGCCGGCCGCGCCGAGCAGCGCGGTCATCGCCCGCGGGAAGGCGCCGGCCGAGGTCCGCATCAGTCGCGCCCCCGTGCCCGGATCTCGCGCAACGCCTCGAGGTCGCGGGCGGGCACCCAGAAGCTGAAACGAAGTCCCGCGCCCGCCGTCAACTCCCACCCCGCCGCCCCCTCCGCCACGTCGCTCCGGTAGCCGCCCCCGACCGACGCGCGGAAGGTCAGCGGCTGGTCGTTGATCGCCAGAAAGATCACCTCGTAGGCCAGCTCGTTCGCGAACCGCTGCGTGAACGTCGCCGCCGCCGCCCCGTCCTCGCGCCAGACGAACGGCGCCTCGTACGACGACCCGAACGTCAGGTGGTGGAACCCGTCGGCGTCGAACGTGAAGTCGCCTTCGACGGCGGCGAGCGGGCCGAGCGCCAGGCGATTGTCCACGCCGTCGCGGTCCAGGTACAGGTCGTCGAACGCCGCGCCGAGGCGAAGGCGCACGTAGCTGTACATGTCGGGCGAGTGCCACAGGTCCCAGGTGAGGCCGCCGGCCAGGAAGCGCAGCTGGATCTCGTCGTCGCTGTTGCGGGGCCGGTACTCCACGCCGAGCGCGTCGAACCAGCCGCCGACGTCCGCGTACAGGTCATGCCGCGCCGGCGTGCCCCAGAACGTCGTGAACCGCAGGAACGGATCGTCGGCGTCCCGACTCGAATCGAACCGCAACAGCATGCCGCTCACGCCGAGCGGGTTGAGCAGCACCTCCCCCGGCAGGACCTGGATCCGGTAGCGCGAGCGCAGGTCGTCCGAGAGCGTCTCGATGCGCGAGCCGAACTCCAGGCCGACGCGCCCGAGCTCCGTCCCGGCGGGGGAGAGGACGGCGGGGTACCAGCGGGTGCCGAGGTACACGCGCCGGTACAGGTCGAAGTTGACCTGGAACACGCGACCCCGCTCGTCGCGCCGCCATCCGGGCGGCGCTTCGGCGATCCCGGCGACCAGCCGCGACCCGTCCGGCAGCTGGCTCCGGAGGAATTCGACCAGTTCGTCCGGGCGGATCCAGAAGCTGGCGCTGCACCACTGCACCCGCTCCAGCTCCGGCCCCTTGCCCCCGTCCTCGCGCGTCTCACGCCCCGGGCTGTACAGGCACAACCACTCGGTCTCCCGCCCGCGCGGAGGCCGGCACTGGTACCGCAGGAAGACCTCGCCCGACTCGTCGTGCAGGCAGGTGACCGGCAGATCCCAGTCCATCCGTTCGTCCGGCGTCGCGGCCGGCGGCTCGAACATCCTCCCGTCCTCCCCGAGCGGCGGCAGGGCCACGCGCCGGGGCGGCGGACTGGGGGCTTCCTCCGGCGGCGGCTCCGGCCGCACCGCGCGCGCGTCTTCCCCGCCGGTCTCGGGTGTGCCCTCGCCGTCCGAAGGCGGCGCGCCGGGAACCCGGTCCGGTCCGGCTTCGTCGGACGACGTGCCGATCGTCCCTTCGTCGGCCGGCGCCCCGTCCTGCCCGGACCCGACCGGCCCGGCGGGTTCCGGCACCGGCCTCTCCGGCGGTGCCGCCCGGGCCGCCGCCCCGGCGAACGGGCCGAGACAGATCATCACGATCCACGTCGGGTTCGTTCCAGCGGGCATGCAGCACCTCCTTTCGCGGCCGGACCGCGACTCGAACGCGGCTGCCGTCGACCGGTTGCGCCGGGCGTGCCATTGTCCCGCGGGGGACGTCCGGATGGCCGCTCGACGCGGCGCGGCAACTCTTGCGCCGACTTGCCCCAGGCGACGAAACTCGACCTCGGCGCGCGGCCACCCACCCGGTCGCGTCGCTCTCGCGGCACGGTGCGTAGACGGCTGCGCACCGCCGCCGATGGACCGATGTTGGTCGGTGTCGACCGGCGCCGCGCGCCGGTCCGGTGCACCGCGCCGCGGGGGATCCGGACCGGTCGTCCGGAGCTATCCGCGCTGTCGCACGTTCGGCCGGCCCGGCATCCGTCCGTGGTGGTGTTTCCCTGCGTGTCACACCACAGCTCGTGCATCGCCGCGTCCGGAAGCACAACAGCGCGGATGGCTCGTCCGGGACCCGGGATGGCACCGGCCTCCGCCCCGTCGTATATTCCCGCCAGCGGAAGTCGAGGAGCGCGCGATGCAACGAGCCTCGGTGCGGATCCCGGTTGTGGCGGCAGTCGCCGGCACGGTCGCCTGCGCCTGTGCTGTGGCCGAGACGGACGACGAGAACGACGCGCGGGACACGGTGCGCGACGACGGCGGAGGCGCCTGCGACCCGCGCGCCTGCAACCTCACCTGTGTCGGGATCGGGATGGCCGGCGGTCGCTGCGCCGGCGACGAGTGCGTCTGCGAGCCGTGGGACGGCGGCGGCACCGAGGATGCGACGACGGACGCCGTGCCGGATGCCGCCGGGAGCTGCGACCCGGTGCTGTGCCGGCAAGCCTGCATTTCGATCGGCGCGACGAGCGGGAACTGCGTGGAGGGGAACTGTCGCTGTGCGGTCGGCGCGGATGCCGACGCCGATGCGACGCCGGATCTCCTGCCCGACGACGGCGGTGCGGACGTCCCGCCGCCGCCCGACGACGGGTCGGGCGAGGACGCCGCGCCGGGCGATGCCTCGGCGGACGACGCGCCTGCCGACGACGCCGGGCGCGACGATGCCGGCGGCCCCTGGGGCGTGCCGGTCTGCGACACGACCGCCGCGACGCTGCCGGACCGGCCCCTGGTGGGCGGTGCGACTTCGATCTCGCGCAGCGTGACCCTCCCCGCGCTCGGCGACGGCCGCGTCGTACGGCTCGAGATCGCGATCCCCTCGCGGCGCATCTCGTCGGTGATTCCCGTGCCGTTCGACGACCTGCGCGCCTCGCTCCGCTCGCCCGACGGCACGACGCGCACCTTCTGGTTCCACTTCCAGGGCGACGTCTCCGGAACGCTCGGCGACTACCGCTTCTTCACGCCGTGGGACCTGCCGGTCTGGTGGGGCCGGCCGGTCGGCGGCACCTGGACACTCACGCTCCAGGACGACGAGCGGACCGGCCTCCTCACGTCGGCGGTCGATACGCAGCTCACCTCCTGATGCCTCACGCCGCTCGACCCCACCGGCCACGCGGCCATCGACACCGGCGCCGCCCTGCGCGCCTGCGACTCGCCCTCCCGCTCGATCTCCGACTACGACTGTTCCTCGGGCGGCTCCTGCGAACATCCCGTGACGTTCCAGCTCCAGGTGACGAACCTCGTCCGCGCCTTGGCCACGCCGGCGATCGTGGTGGAAACGACGCACCCCGACGCGAGCCAGCTCCGCATCGAGCTGATCGGCGCGGACGGCTCCGAATCGGTGGTCTGGAACCGCGGCGCGGGTCCGCTGCCGGCGTCGATCGCGTTGTCGGCGATGACCGGCGCCTGGATGACCGGCCGCTACCAGCTCGAAGTGACCGACATGGTCGAGGGAACGACCGGGTCGCTCACCCGCTGGTGCATCCACGCCAACTGACCGGCCGGCAGCTTCCGGGAACTTGCCGGCCCTGCGGCCTGCGGTAGGATGGGGGGCAGTCGTTTCGAAGGAGGTACGAGATGCCGCGTCATGCCGTTCGAAAGGCGCTCGAAGTGGTGGCCCGTGCGTCCGCGGTCTGCCTGCTGTTGCTGTCGAGTTGCGGCGACGACAGCCAGCCCGGCGACGGGGGCGATGCCGAGGACGTCTACGTCCGCTGCAACGAGGAGATGTGCACGGCGGGCAACATGATCTGCTGCCCCGGGGCCGAGCCCGGAACGTGGGATTCGAGGCGCATGGGCTGCGTCTGCCCCACGCACGCCGACGCCGATGCCGACGGTGACGGCGACGTCACGCCGGACACGACGCCCGACGTCGCTCCGGACGTGGAACCGGACGCGACCCCCGACGCGGTCCCGGACGTGGAACCGGACACGACGCCCGACGTCGCTCCGGACGTGGAACCGGACGCCGCTCCCGACGTCACCGCCGACTAGCGGCGCTCCCGCGCCCGTCCGGTCCATCGGCTCGCCCGCACGGGCGGGGGAGGTGGAGCGATGCGACGTCCCGAGTTCTCCGTCGTCTGCAGGATCGGACGGCCGTCGCTCGGCGCGCTGCTGCCGGCGCTGGTCCTGGCCGGCTGCCCGCCGGAGCCGAGCGAACCGCGGGGACCGTCCACCGACCTCGTCGCGCCGGAGGAGGTCGGACCGGCGGACGGCCGCGCCGTGCCGGCCGGAGGGGCCGACGGCGGCCCGGGCCGCGGCGCGGAGTCCGCGCCGCAGGAACCGGGCCCGGAAACGGGCGGGGGTGGTCGGGTCGAGCGTTGTCGTCGGATGTCGGGAGAGCCACCGAGGGTCGAGGACTACGACTGTCCGGTCGACTGTCCGGACGACGAGGCGTCCTGCCGGCGGCTGGAGGTGGCGCTGGCCCTGGCGCTCGCGGAGTTGGACCAGGCCGAGCGGCGGGTGCTCCACGGACCGGAACACCCCGAGGTCGAGGCCGGCGCGCGGGTGATCGCCGCGCTGACCGAACAAGCCGCCGAACTGGCGGCGCGCGGCTGGCCGCTCGATGCCGACGCCCTGCGGCTGCGGCTCGAGCGGGAGATGGCGGCCGAGCGGCTGGCGGTCGTGGCGGTTGCGGCCGAGCGGCTGCCGCAGCATCCAGATCTGGTCCGGCGTCGTGCCCGCGTCGCGCGCCTGCAGGAGTTGCTCGATGCGCTGGCCGTCGGCCGCTGGCCATAGTCGTCGGCGGCGGCGGGACGAACCGGGACTTGCGCGCGCCGGCGGCTCGGATATGCTGGAGGTGTCACGAGGTGGGCCGCGGGGTCGGTGATGGATCGTACCACGCAGGTGATCGGCGACAAGTACCTTCTCCTCCGGATGCTGGGCGAGGGGGGGATGGGCTCCGTGTACGAGGCCCAGCACACGCTGATCGGACGGCGTTGCGCCGTGAAGTTCCTCCATCCCGAGCTGGCGCGGCATCGGGACCTGGTGGCGCGCTTCGTGCGCGAGGCGCAGGCCGCGTCGTCGATCGGGCATCGCGGGATCATCGACATCTACGACGTCGGCACGACGCCCGACGGCGCCCCGTACCTCGTGATGGAGTTCCTCGAGGGCGTCTCGGTCGCCAGCCACATGGAGAAGCACGGTCCCCTGCCGTTGAAGGCGGCGGTCGAGGTCATCGCGCAGGTGCTCTCCGCGCTCCACGTGGCCCACCAGCGCGGCATCGTTCACCGCGACCTCAAACCCGACAACCTGTACCTCGTGCAGAGCCCGGGCTCGCCGATGACCGTGAAGATCCTCGACTTCGGGATCTCCAAGATCGTCGGCAGCGGCGATCCCCAGCAGCGGATGACCCAGACCGGCGCCGTCCTCGGAACCCCGGTCTACATGGCTCCCGAGCAGGCCGCGGGCCGGAGCGACATCGACCACCGGCTCGACATCTACGCGATGGGCGTCATCCTCTTCGAACTGCTCACCGGCTGCGTGCCGTACTCCGGCACGAACTACAACCAGATCCTGGCGGCGATCCTCTCCCAGCCGTTTCCCGCGATCCGCTCGGTCAAGCCCGACGTGCCGGCGGAATTGGAGGCGGTGATCCTGAAGGCGACGGCGCGGGATCGAGAACAGCGGTTCCCGACCGCCGAGGCGATGCTGCATGCCCTGCTGCCGTTCCTCGACCTCGCCGCCCTGGCGCGGCTCGGGTTGACTCCCGAGGACGCCGCGGTGGCTGCCGTCGGAGTGCGGCTCGACCTCGCTCCCTCCAGCGCCAACTCGACCTCGATGGTCCAGGTCGCGGACCGCACCGGGACGCGGGTCCACACGCGGAAGCACACCGCGGCGGTCGCCGGCGGCGCCGTGGCGGCCGCCGCCGCGCTCGTCGTCGGCCTGTACTTCTGGGCACCCTGGGCCGGCTCCGCGGTGCCTCCCCCGAACACCGATCTGGCGACCGTCGCCGATGCGGCACGGCCGGCCTTCGCCGCCGAACCGGCGCCACCGGTGGAGCCGGCCGCGCAGCCGACCGCGACGGTCGCGCCGCCCGTCGTCGACGCCGGCCCCGCCCAGGCCGTTGCCGAGCCGCCCTCGCCGCCGGCCGATGTCGCCGCCGCCGTGCCGCCCCCGGTCGATGGCGTGACGGTCGATCTCCTGGGACTGCCCGCCGGGGCGCGCGTGGTCTTCGACGGTGCCGAGGTGGCCCAAATCCCGTTCCGGGTGGAGAAGTCCACCCGCACGGTCGTGCTCGAGATCGAGGCCCCCGGCTACCGGCCCTACCGGAGTCGTGTCCAGCCCGACAGGGACCTGTCGCTGACGCCGGCGCTGCGCCGTGCGGCGGGCGGCACGCGACCGCCGGCCACGGCGCCGGGCGGACCGCCGGCCGAGGTTCAGGCGACGAAGACGACGCAGGCGACGCCGGCAGGCGGCACGACGGTGCAGGGTGCCCGCGGAACCGAGATCCAGACGCTCTTCCAGTAGCGCTTCCGCTCGGCAGGCCGTGCACGGTCACGGAAACCCGGGTTCGGCCTCGAGCCGGGGCGACTCCGCCGGCGGAGCATCGTTGGTCGGAAGCGGAGGGCCGGGCCGGGCGCCGCCGGTCGCCGGTGGAGGTGGCGGAGGAGGAGGTGGTGGTGGTGGCGGGGGCGAAGGCGGCGGGGGATGTCCCCCGATCCCGCCTCCATCCGGAGGCGTCGCGTCGCGCCGCGCGCCGGGCGGGGCGGGGGGCGGTCCCGGCGGACCGAACCCGCCGGGCGGGGCGACCGGGCGCTTGAAGCAGTACATGTTGTCGGACGTGATCGCCACCAACTCCCATCCCTGAGCGCCGGCGGCGGTGAGGAAGCCGCCCATGCCGCCGAACTCCGTGGAGCGGACGCACATGTGCTCCCAGTTGGGGTAGGGGGCGTCGGGGGGTCGCGGCGGGATCCCGCCGGTTTCCGCGCCCGCGCCGACGAAGGTCGTGCAACCGGCCGCGCCGACCAGTGCCACGCAGATCGAAATGGCTCGCCTCATCTTCACGCTCCTCGACCTCGCAGCCTGTCCGTTCGGCGGGGCGGCGTCAAGCGGCCCGTCCACCCAGGCGGTCCGCCCCCGGATTGACAGCCTTGCGGGGCCGGGCCAGCATGCCATCGATCTCCTCGGACGGCGGGGGCGGTGGCACGGAGGGTCACGATGATGCGAGGCAACGGGTCGGGATTCCGGGTCGGGGCGGCGCTGCTGGCCGTCGTTCTCCTGGCCGCGTCTTCCGCCGAGGCCGCCTGGACCCTGCTCCAGAACGGCACCGGCCAGGACGCCGGCTACTTCGACATCAGCGCCGTCGATGGCCGGCACGCGATCGCCGTCGGCACCCACGACCGCGGCGACGGGCAGACCGAGTCGGTGATCGCCGTCACGACGAACGGCACGAGCTGGGCCACGTCCCGGCCGGACGGCGGCCTTCCCAACCCGATGGGAATGGAGCTGTACAGTTGCGTCGAGATGGTCACCGAGGAACTGGCGTTCGTCGGGGGCATGGGCAAGCTGCTCTACACCACGAACGGCGGCGCCGGCTGGAGCGCCTACCGGGAGGACGGCTGGGGCTTCCTCCGCGGCCCGATGATCACCGGCATCTCGTTCGCCGACGCGACCACCGGGATCCTGGTCGGCAGCGGCGACGTGGTCCGCAAGACGACGGACGCCGGCGCCACCTGGGCGCCGCTCGCGTCCCCCGCACCCGGCGAGGATCTCGGCGGCGTCCTGTTCCAGCCCGGCAACCGGGTCTGGGTCTGGGGCGGCGCTTCGGTCACCGATCCCGACACGCGCGAGGTCACCGGCTACGAGGGAGGGTTGCTCGCCCGCTCTGCCGACGGCGGCGCCACCTGGCAGGTGGTCTTCCAGGGGGAGGCGCGCGCCGTCCAACAGGTGTTCATGCTCAACGGCACCGAAGGCTGGATGGTTTCGAACTCGATGGGCGGCCCGGCCTTCGAGCGCACGACCGACGGCGGCGCCACCTGGACGCCGCTCGATGTTCCCGCGGCCGGCACCGGCCCGCTGGACGCCCTGTGGGACGTCGTCTTCTTCGACCGTTGCGAAGGCTTCCTGCTCGGGGCCGCCGGCGACGTCACCGGCCTGTTCTACACGACGGACCGCGGCGCGAATTGGTCCCGGGTCGACCTCTCCGGCATCCATCTCGACCTGCCGTTCCCGTTCCCGGTGCCGCTGTCGATGATCGAGCTGGAGTTCCCGTCGCGCGATGTCGGATTCGGCGGGGCGAAGTTCGAGGCGCTCCTGGCGTACTCCGCGGACGGACCGGGTCCCGACTGCGGCGGCTCCCTGCCGGGCGACGGCGGCACGACGCCGGTCGGCGGCGACGGCGACGCCGGCTGCGGCTGCCGCGCCGCCGGGACGACCGCCCACGCTCCGTTCCCGGTCCTCGTCGCACTCGCCGCGCTCGTCCTCCTCCGCCGTCGAACCCGCGCCTGATCGGCTGCTTCCGAGTCCCCGGCGACATGCGCAGGAACGGTCGCCGGTCGATCCTCCACGCGCGGCCCTGCGGCGGTGTTCGGACGCCTGCGCGGCTGCGCGGCGGCCATGTCGCCGGGAGCGCCCGGCAGGGTCGGCCGCGGCGGGTCGTCGGCGGGGGGAGTCGGTCTACGACACCGCGGCGCGGCCGGCGGCGAACGCGGCGAGCACGGCGTCGGGGTTTGGGGGCCGGGAGGCGCGGATCGCCTCCTCCAGCCGGGAAGCCGGGAAGGGCAGCACCCCGGTGGCGACGAGCATCCCGAGCACGACGGCGTTGGCGGCCCGTGGGGCGCCGGAACGCTCGGCGAGGTCGGCGGCGTCGACCGCGACGACGCGGCCGCACGCGATCTCCAGCGCCTGCCGCACCGTCTCGGGCGAGGGATACGGGGGGCCGCCCAGCGCCACGGAGGGCGGCGGCACCCCGCGCAGGTTGACGACCGCCAGGGTGCGCTCCGAGCAGAACCGCAGGGCGCGCACCGCCTCGAGCGGCTCGAAGGCGACCAGCACGTCGGCGTCGCCGTCGGCGACGATCGGCCCGTGCGCCCCGCCGAGGATCACGGTGGACACCACGACGCCGCCGCGCTGGCTCATCCCGTGCAGTTCGCTCATCACGACGTCGAGTCCGGCGTCGAGGGCGGCCTGGCCGAGGGCGCGCGAGGCGATCAGCGAGCCCTGGCCGCCGACGCCGGCGAGCACGATCCGCAGGGGTGCGCCGGGCCGGCGCGGCGGCGCGGCGCGGCGCGCGACGGGCAGCGGCGCCGCGGCGTCCGCCGGGCGCGGCCCGGTCGCGAGCGGCGCCGCCGCGGCGTCCGCCGCGGGCCGCTCGATCCGTTCGATCGCGCCGTTCGGGCAGATCTGGGCGCAGACGCCGCAGCCGTTGCACGCGATCGGATCGATCGTCACGCGACCCTCGACGACCGCGATCGCCGGACACGAGAACAGATCGACGCACACGCGGCAGTGGGCGCAGGCGCCGCAGGCCAGGCAGCGCGCCGCCTCGCGCCGCGCCGCCTCGGGGGTCCGTTCCAGCGACGGCGACGGCGTCCGCGTCCCCGGCGCGGTCGGCGCGGCGGGTCGCGCGCGCGGCAGATCGAGCGGCGGGGCGGCGGCGCCGCGGAGCAACCGATCGATGCCCCAGGCCGCGCGCTTGCCGGAGGCCAGGGCGTCGATCACGGTCCACGGCCCGTGGACCGCGTCGCCGCCGGCGAAGATCCCCGGCACGTCGGTCGCCAGCGTTTCCGGGTCGACCCGGATGCGCCCCCACTCGTCCGCCGCGACGCCGAACGTCCGCGCGACGGACTCGTCCTGCGCCTGCCCGATCGCCCGCACCAAGAGGTCGCACGGGAGCTCGCGGGGCGCGGTCCCCTCGGCGGGGACCGGCCGCGGGCGGCCCGAACGGTCCGGTTCGGCGAGGCGCATCGCCTGCGCCGCGACGGCGGCCAGCCGGCCCTGTTCGCGTCGGACGCCGACCGGCGCGGCGAGGAATTCGAAGCGCACCCCCTCCGCGCGGGCCGCCTCGACCTCCTCGGCCAGCGCCGGCAGCTCGGCCGCGCCGCGGCGGTAGAGAACCGTCGCCTCGCGCGCCCCGAGCCGCAGCGCGGCGCGTGCGGCATCGATCGCGGCGTTGCCTCCGCCGGCCACCACGACCCGGTCGCCGGTGCGGAACGGCCGCTCCAGGGCGAGCGCCTCGAGGAGGTCGAGCGCGTCGACCACGCCCGGGCCGTCCTCGTCGGGAATTCCGAGCCGCCGGGTGCGGCCGGCGCCGACGGCGAGAAACACGGCGTCGAAGCCGTCGGCGCGCGGGTCGCGGGTGACGGCGGTGTTGCAGCGGATCTCGACGCCCAGCGCCGCGAGGACCGCGATCTCCCGGCGGAGCACGGAGCGCGGCAGGCGGAACGGAGGGATGGCGGTCGCCAGCAGACCGCCGGCGACCGCGGAGCGCTCGAAGACCGTCACCCGGTGGCCGCGCAGCCGCAGTTCGGCGGCGCATTGCAGTCCCGCCGGCCCGGAGCCGACCACGGCGACGCGGCGGCCGGTGTCCGCCGCCTTCGCGATCCGCTCGCGCAACCAGTGTGTCTCCGGCGGGTCGTCGAACGACGACGCGAAGCGCTTCAGCTCGCGGATCGCCAGCGGCGCCTCGGTCCTGCCCCGCTCACACGCCGCCTCGCACGGATGGTGGCAGACGTGGCCGAGCGTGCCCGGCAGCGCGACGCGCTCGCGGACCAGCCGGATCGCCTCGGCCGGGCGGCCGGCGGCGAGGTGGCCGACATAGCCCTGGGCGCACACGCCGGCCGGGCAGGCGGCGCTGCACGGAGCGAGCGCGGGGATCTCGGGCCGCGCGCGCGCGGCCGCATCGCCGAGGCCCGACAGGATGCGTCGCTCGGAGCGGACGCGCTTCTCGGCAACGTCGAGCGGCACGGCGCAGGGTTTCCCGTCGACCGTGCAGCCGCAGGAACAGCACGCGCTTTCCACCACGCGGTACGAGCGCGGCTCGTGCCACGGTTCGGCCTCGCGCAGCAGCGCGCACGGGGCGCGGGAAATCACGACGGCCATGCCGTCGGCGGCGATCGCCCGCCGCATCGCGGCGACCGTCTCCTCGACGCGCATCGGGTTGACGACCTCGACGAGCGTCGCGCCGCTGGCCCGCGCCAGCGCCTCGATTTCCACCGGCCGGTACGTCCGCCCTTCGCGGCTCGCCGTCCCCGGATGCGGCTGGTGGCCGGTCATCGCCGTGGTCAGGTTGTCGAGCACCACGACGACGAACTTGTAGCCGTTGTGTACGGCGTTGATCAGGCCGGTGATGCCGGAATGGAAGAACGTCGAGTCGCCGACGTAGGCGAAGACCGGCTCCGTGGTCTGGCGGGACAGGGCGGCGGCGAGGTTGATCGCCCCGCCCATGCAGATCAGGTGCTGGGCCTGGTCGAACGGGGGTCCGTAGCCGAGGGTGTAGCAGCCGATGTCGTTTTCGAAGATCCCGCGGCCTCCGGTGGCCACCGCCGCGGCGTAGAACGAGGCGCGGTGCGCGCAGCCGGCGCACAGCACCGGCGGGCGGCGCGGCAGGGCGGCGAGGAGGGGCGGCGGCGCCGGCGGGGCCTGCGTCGCGGCCGGCGCGGCCGGTCGCGCCTCCGGACGCGGACCGTCGATCAACTCCCGGATCGCCGTCGCCACCCGGTCCGGCTGGTATTCGAAGGCGACGCCGAAGTGCCCGCTGGCCTTGCCGAGCACTTCGAGCGGCCCGCCGCACGCGTGCGCCGCCCGCAGGACCTCCTGCTCGACCAGCGGCTCCAACTCCTCGACGACGAGCACCCGGCGCTTGCCCGCGAGGAACTCGGCCAGCCGTTGGCGCGGGAACGGCCAGGTCAGGCCCGCCTCGAACAGCGCGACGCGGTCCTCGACCCCCAGGTCGCGCAGCGCGTCCCGCACGTACGCGCGGGCGATACCGGAGGCGACGATGCCGAGGTCGCCCGCGCCCCGGACGACGTTCCATTCGCAGCGGTCGGCGAACGCGGCGGCGCGGGCGAGGGCCTGGAGGTGACGGGCGCGGTTCGCCGGCGCGTTGGCCGGCAGGTTGACGAAGCGGCGCGGGTCCCGCGTCACCGTTTCGGGCGGCGGCCGCACCGGCTGGAGCGGGCCCAGCGTCACCACGCCGCGGAGGTGCGCGAGACGGGTGGTCGTGCGCAGCAGGACGGGGAAACCGAGGTCCTCGGAGAGGTCGAAGGCGGCGACCGTCATCCGGCGCGCCTCGTCCGCGGAAGCCGGCTCGAGCATCGGGAGGTCGGCCAGCCGCGCGTAGTGCCGGTTGTCCTGCTCGGTCTGGCTCGAGTGCTGCGAGGGGTCGTCGGCGGTGACGATCACCAGGCCGCCGATCACGCCGACGGCGCCGAGGGTCAGGAGGGGGTCGGCGGCGACGTTGAGGCCGACCTGCTTCATCGCGGTCAGGGCGCGGCGGCCGCCCCAGGCGGCGCCCGCGGCGATCTCCAGGGCGACCTTCTCGTTGGTCGAGTACTCGAAGTAGAGGCGGCCGTCCTCGCGCGCCGCCCGCGCCAGCGCCTCGGAGATCTCGGTCGAGGGGGTGCCGGGGTAGGCGGCGACGTAGGCCACCCCCGCCTCCAGCGCCCCCCGCGCGATCGCCTCGTTGGCCAGCAGCAGCCGGCGCGCCCCGGGGTGGTCCTCCAACAGCCGGTACGTCATGGTCTCCCTCGCCGCCGCGCGCGGGGACGCGTCGTCCCGCCCGCGCGGCGTCCCGCGCCCCTCCCCCCGTCAATCGTCCCGCTTCCGCAGCGCCTCCAGCACGCGCTCCGGCCGGAGCGGAAGGTCGTACAGCCGCACCCCGACCGCGTCGCAGATCGCGTTGGCGATCGCCGGTGCGGTCGGCACCAGTCCGGGCTCCCCGACCCCCTTGGCGCCGAACGGTCCGGCGGGCTCGTCCGGCTCGACGAACTCCAGTTCGATCGGCAGGCCCATCTCGTGCGCCGTCGGCAGCTTGTAGTCGCGGAAGTCGGGATTGAGGATTCGACCCTTCTCCGACAGGACCTCCTCGTGGAGGGCGTAGCCCAATCCCTGCGCCAGGGCGCCGTACATCTGGCCGGCCAGCGTCTGGGCGTTCAGCACGGCGCCGACGTCGTGCACGGCGACGAGCCGCAGCACGCGGACCTCGCCCGTTTCGAGGTCGACCTCGACCTCCGCCCCCTGCGTGCCGTAGGCGTAGGCCGCCGAGAGGTTGCCGAACCCTCGTTCGAAGTCGGGGAGCTGCGTCGGCGGATCGACGAATGCCTCGGCCGAGAGCATCTGGCCGCCCTCGCGGAAGTGCACGGCGCGCAGGAATCGCGCCAGGTCGAGACGCAGCCACGGTTCGGGCGGGGCATCGCGCAGGAACAGCACCCCGTCCCGCAGTTCGAAGGCGCCGGCGCGCGCCGCCTCGGCGACGTCGAACTCCGGCGGGCGGTACTCGGGATTCCGCCTGCGGTGGCGCCGGAGCCCCTCCTCGGCCTCGGCCGGGAACACCGTGCGCGCCAGCTCGAAGATCCGCCGCCGCAACTCGTCCGCCGCGCGCAGGACCGCGGTGCAGGCCATGAACGCCCCGCGGCTGGCGTGGGTCCCCACGTCCCACGGGCAGTTCGCCGTGTCGGTCGGGCCGACCACGACCTTCTCGGGGCGCACCCCGAGCGCCTCGGCGACGGCCAGCGTCAGGACGGAGTGCAGCCCCTGGCCCATCTCGACGCCGCCGTACAGCACGTGAACGAAGCCGAAGTCGTCGAGGCGCAAGACCACGCCGCTGGCGTCGGACCGGTAGATGCGGCCGGAGCCGCCGACGTGGCACAGCGACGCCAGGCCGATCCCGCGGCGCTTGGTCCCTCCGCCCTCCGCCGGCTTCGGCTTCGCCGCCCGCCGCTCGCGCCAGCCCAGCCGCGCCGCCGTCCGCTCGAGACACTCGCGCAGGCCGCACGTGCCGACCTTCAGCCCCATCGGCGTGCTCTCGCCCGGCTCGTTGCAGTTGCGCAGCCGCAGTTCCAGCGGGTCGATCCCGGCCGCGCGGGCGAGGTCGTCCAGGTTGCTCTCGATCGCCCAGTTGACCTCGGGGTTGCCGTACCCGCGCATCGCCTGGCAGTAGGTGTTGTTCGTGTAGACGATTCGCGCGTCGAAGGACACGGCCGGCACCTTGTACAGCGAGGTCACCGGCACCATCATCACCGAGGGGTAGGTGGCGCCCCAGGAGGTGTAGGCGCCGTTGTCCTGCAGCACCTCGACGCGGCGGAAGGTCAGCCGCCCCTCGGCATCGCAACCCTGGGCGATGCGCGTCACCGCGCACTGGCGCGGCGACAGGCAGGTGAACTCCTCCTCGCGCGAGTAGACGATCTTCACCGGCCGGCCCGTCTTCCAGGCCAGCAGGATCGCGAGGTACTCGTAGGCGTGCGTGTCGAGGCCGCTGCCGAAGCCGCCGCCGAGGGTCGGGACGACGACGCGGACGTCGCGCTCGCCCAGGCCGATGTCGGCGAGCGCGCGGGCGAAGTCGCGCTGGGCGAGGAACGGGATCTGGGTCTTGGCCCAGATCGTCAGGTTCCCGCGGCGGTCGAACTCCGCGATGCAGCCGGCGGTGCCCATGCAGCTCTGCTGGATCCGCGGCGTCGAGAAGGTCCCCTCGACCACGTGGCGCGACGCCCGCTCCGCCGCCGCCAGGTCGCCCGACTCGTGGTGGAAGCGCAGCGGCACGCGGTTGTCCCGGCGCGGCCGCCCCTGCGGGTCGGTCTCGTGCACCAGCGGCGCCCCCTCCCGCAGCGCCTCCTCCGGCGAGAACACCCCGGGGAGCGGTTCGTACTCCACCCGGATTTGCTCGACCGCCTCGGCCGCCGCGTCGGGGTCCGTCGCCGCCACCGCGGCCACCTCGTCGCGGAACTGCCGCACCTTGTCGCGCTTCAGCGCCAGGTTGTCGCGCAGGAAGCCGAACCGCAGCTCCGGCGTGTTCCACGCCGTGAGCACGGCGCGCACGCCCCGCACCCGTTCGGCCGCCGACGTGTCGACCCGCAGGATGCGGGCGTGCGCATGCTCGGAGAACTTCACCTTGCCGTACAGCATCCCCGGGCGGGCCAGGTCGTGGATGTACAGCGCCCGCCCGGCCGCCTTGTCCGGCGCGTCGGGACGCGGCACCGTCCCTCCGATGTACCGCCGCGCCGTCATCGCGCCCCTCCCGCGGCCCGTCGCCGGGCCGCCGCCGTCCGCACCGCCTCCACGATCTGCACGTAGCCCGTGCAACGGCACAGGTTGCCCACGAGCGCGTCGCGAATCTGCTCGTCGGTCGGGTCCGGATGCTCGGCCAGCAGGGCCGTCGCCGCCAGGATCATCCCCGGCGAACAGAACCCGCACTGGATCGCCCCGCACTCGACGAACGCCCGCTGCACGTCGGAAAGCTCCCCGGCCGGCCCGCCCAGCCCCTCGATCGTCGTCACCTCCCGCCCCTCCGCCTCGAGCGCCGGGAAGAGGCAGGCGTTGACCGGACGGCCATCGACCAGCACCGTGCACGCGCCGCACTCGCCCGCGCCGCACCCTTCCTTGGTGCCGGTCATCCCGAGCGGTCCGCGGAGGACATCGAGCAGCCGATCGGACGGCTTCACCGCCGCCTCGACCTCCGCCCCGTTCGCGCGGAAGCGGACCAACGTGGTCGCCGGCGTCGTCGCAGCCGACCCGGACCGCCCCGCCTCTCGGCCCGCCCGTCGCAGGGTCGCCCCCGGTGCGGCCGGTCGCCCCCGCCCCGCGGTCTTTCGCCTCTCGGCGATCCCCGCCCGTCTCGGCTTCACGACGCACCTCCCGCCGTCTCGACCCCGGCCAACTCGAGGATCGCGCGCCGGACCCGGACCTCCACCACGGTTCGCCGCCACGCCGCCGTGGCGCGCAGGTCGTCGATCGGCGAGACGGAGCGGGCGGCGATCGCCCCGGCCTCGGCCGCCAGTTCGGGCGTCACCGCCCGTCCCTCGAGCCGCCGTTCGACCTCGTGCAGGCGCAGCGGCGTCGGGCCGACGGAGCCGGCGGCGAAGCGCGCCCGGCGGCAGGTCGAGCCGCGGAAGCGGAGCAGGACGGCGACGCTGGCGAGCGCCAGGTCGAGATGCACGCGGCGCTGCTTGTGGAACAGGACGCGGGCGCCCGGCGGCGGCGCCGGCAGGCGGACGGCGGTGAGGATCTCGCCGGAACGCAGGGCCGTCTCGCCCGGCCCGAGGAAGAACGCCTCGAGCGGCAGTTCGCGGCGGCCGCGCGGCCGTTCCAGCACGACGCGGGCCTCGTAGGCCAGCAGGGGCGGCGCGCTGTCGGCGCACGGCGAGGCGTTGCACAGGTTGCCGCCGAGGGTGGCGACGTTGCGGATCTGGGGCGAGGCCATGACGCGGAGCGCCTGGGCCAGCAGCGGATAGCGGCGGACGACCGCGGCGTTCCGCAGGAGGTCGGCCACGGGGGTGGCCGCGCCGATGCGCATCCCGCCCCCCGGTTCGGTCGTCACCCCCGTCAGCGCGGGAATCCGGCGCAACGAGACGATCGCCGGCGGACGGACTTCCCGGGCGCGGATTCGCACCAGGAGGTCGGTGCCGCCGGCGAGGAGCACCGCTCCCGGATGTGCGGCGATCAGGCGCCACGCCTCGCGCAACGTCGTCGGGCGGTGGTAGGTGAACGTGCTCATCGCTTCCTCACCCGGCTCCTCCGATCGGCGCGGCTTCCGTCCGTCAGGCCGCGGCCCCCCGCTCCCGCAGCGCCGCGATCTCGTCGGCCGAATAGCCGACCTCGGCCAGCACGGCGTCGGTATGCCGGCCGTACGCCGGGGCGAACGGCAGTTCGCCGCGGCGCTGCTCCAGAAACGGCGTCGGTACCGCCGGCGGCGGGAGACGGACCGGCCGGCCCTCCGGCGTCGTCGTGCGCAACGCCGCCTCGGCCACGAACGGCAGGTCGGGTACCTTCTCGATCGGGGTGATCGGCGAGTGCGGGACGCCGGCGGCGGCTAGCGCCGCGGAGACCTCGGTGGCGTCGTGCCGGCGCGTGATCTCCGCGATCGCGGCGTGCAAGGCGCGGCGATCGCGCCGCCGCCCCTCGTTCGTCGTCCGCTCCTCGGTCGCCAGCGACGCGAACATCGGCTGGGCCACGAAGCGCTTCCACTGGGCGTCGCTGCCGAGCGCCATGTACAGGAATCCGTCCCGGGTCGGGTAGGCGTTGACCGGGATGAACTGGCGGTGCTCGTTGCCCGAGCGGCGCAATTCCTCGGGCGGGCTGCCGAGGTCGAGCATCGGCAGGAAGGTGTGGAGCCAGGACACCGCCGCCTGGGCCATCGAGATGTCGATCCGCTTGCCCCGGCCCGTCCGCTCGCGCTCGTAGAGCGCCAGGATCACCTGCGCGAACGCCTCGTCGCCGGCCTTGAGGTCGGCCAGCGGCGGTCCGCACTGCAGCGGCGGGCCGTCGGGATGCCCGGTGAGGTCCATGAAGCCGCAGAGCGCCTGGAGCATCGGGTCGTAGCCCGGCACGTCCGGGTGCTTCGGCCCCAGCGCCGAGATGCAGCACCAGATCAGATCCTCGCGCCGCGCGCGCAACGTCTCGTAGTCGAAACCGAACCCGGCGTGCCGGGCGGGGAGGGTGTTCGTGCAGAACACGTCGACCGGCAGCCGCTCGACGATGCGGTGCAGCGCGGCCCGGCCGTCCGGCTGCTTGAGGTCGAGGGCGATCGCCTCCTTGCCGACGTTGGGCGCGACGAAGTAGCTGCGGAAGCCGGCGCCGGGGACCGGGCGGCCGATGTAGCGGTTCGGGTCGCCGGGCGAGGTGCGCCCCTCGGCCGGCGTCGCCTCCACGCGGATCACCCGCCACCCGAGATGGACGAAGCGCAGCGTCGCGTACGACATCGACAACGCCTGTTCCACCGCCAGCACGACGGGCCGGCGCTCGCCGCGCGCGTCGTCTCCGCGTCTCGTCCCCTGCATCGCCGCGTCTCCCCTTCCCCGGGCCGTTCCGGGGCTCCCGAGTATCCCCGACCCGGAGCCCCGGATCAACGCCGAAGGCGCGCCGCAGGCGCGCCGCGCTTGACCGGATCGCACGGCGAGATAGGATCCCGGTGGCATGAAGACCCGTGGGCGGGGGAGTATGAGTCGTCGGTCCTGCATGGTGGGTCCGGGAACGGTTGTACGACCGGTGGATCCCGATTGTGCCGTGGATTGTCATCCCCCCCCGCTCCCCTGGGTCGTCCGAGAGAAGCACCACGACCTTCAGCTCGTCGCGCTTCTCGGACAACGTCGCGGCCGGCGGCGGCAGCGCGGTGTGGGGCTACCTCGGCGGTCGGACCGTCGGGGACCGCTTCGAACGGAACGTAGGCGACGTGGAGGGCGGCGCGGTGGTCGGCCAGGCCGGGTGGTACCTGTCGGAGATCGCCGAAAACGTGTTCGTGGCGAACCAGACGTGGAACGTCGATGCGTTCGGCACGTCGTGCTGCGATGCCGCCGCGGCGCTCGACCTGTCGGTCGCCTACGTCACGATCCGGAACAACCTCTTCCTGAGGAACCGCTCGCTGCCCGACCCGGTCTACCGCGTGTCCGGCGTCGGGGCGGTGCGGGCCTCGACCGGAGCGCCGCGGATCCTCAACAGCACGTTTGTCGACAACGAGTCGGCGACCGGGGTGGCGCACGTCTCGGCGAGCAACGCCGATCTGCGCAACAACGTGTTCGTCGGGCCGGTGGGCGCGGCAGTGGCCAATCAGGCGGTCCCGGGCGGCTGGGCGGTGACGGACTTCAGCGCCGCCTGGAACGTATCGGACCCGCCGTTCGGCGGTTCCGCGCCGGTCGGTGAGGGGAACTTCGAGGCGGACCCCGCGTTCGTCGACCCCGCCGCGGACGACTACCGGCTGCGTTCCGGGTCGCCCTGCACCGACGCCGGGGACCCCGCCGACGACCAGCGCGACCCCGACGGGTCGCGGAACGACATCGGCGCCTTCGGCGGTCCGGGCGGAGCCTGGACGCCGCTCGGACCGTAGGATTCGAATCCCCTCCCCTGATTCCTCGTGCCTGCTCGGCGACGCTGCGGGAAGACGGTTGCGGCTTCGGGACAGCGTCCTCGAACTGCGCCGGGAAGAACAGGAGGACGACGGACGACACGGGCCACGGGGCCGGTGATGCCGGCAGACGCCGAGGATCGGGTGGAGAGCATCGGCCGATGGCGTCCAACGCGTCCGCGCGGGTGGACGGAGTCGGTCCCGGGAAGCCGGAATTCTACCGGACGTGCTACGCTGCAGAGCGGGACGGCGACCGTCCCGGGGAGGAGATGCCATGGACGCGCGACGCCTCGGACTCCTGGCTGTGCTCGCGGCCTTCGCAGGGTGCGACTGCGGCGATGGTGCGGCTGGGGATGAATGCCGGACGCGGGACGACTGTCCGGCCGGGCTCGTCTGCGTCGGCGGACGCTGTCTCGCCGTCGACGGGGGGAGCGAGGACGGCCCGGCGGACGGCGACGCCCCGGGCGAAGGGGAGGACGGCGCCGGCGAGACGCCGTGCCCCGGCCCCGTCTGCGGCGACGCCTGCTGCGCGGCGGGCCAGGTGTGCCGCGAGGAGGTCTGCTGCGACCCCGACCGCGTCTGCGGCGCGGAGTGCTGCGGGGACGACGAGGTGTGCGAGGACGGCGTCTGCCGGCTCGACTGCGGCGAGGAACCGCCGTGCGGCGACGTCTGCTGCGACACCGGCGAGGTGTGCGCGGCCGGCGGCTGCGTCGTCCCGGGCGACCCGTGCGACGACCCGTACGACTGCCCGGCGGACGGGTACTGCGAGGAGACGCTCGGCCGCTGCCTGCCCCGCGGCGCGGTGGACACCGGCTGCGAGTACCGGCCGGAACCCGGCGATTTCGCCCCGACCGTCGAATGGACCTGGTCCGGCAGCCCGACGGTGCCGACCCACGACCAGGTGATGATGCAGCCGATCGTCGTCCAGCTCTCCGACGACAACGGCGACACCGCGGTCAACGAGCGGGACGTGCCGGACATCGTGTTCCACACCTACAGCGGGTCGAACTACCACACGGGCGGCGTGCTGCGCGCCATCTCCGGCGACGGCGGCGGGGAGATCCTCGCCGTCGCCGACCCGGCCCTGCGCACCGTGCCCGGATCCTCGATCGCCGCCGCCGACATCGACGGCGACAGGCGCGTCGAGCTGGTGACGTGCCACGAATCGCAACGGGCGATGGCGCTGGAGCACGACGGGACGCTGAAGTGGCTCGCGTCCGCGGGCCCCACCTGCCTGTGGACCGCCCCCTCGATCGCCGACCTGGATCTCGACACGGAGCCCGAGGTGCTGGTCCGGCGGGCGGCGTTGCGGGCGGCGGACGGCGCGACGCTGTGGAACGACCCGGTCGAGACCGGGTCGGCCTATCCGGAGTCCGACTACTCGACCGCCGCGAACCTGGACGCCGACCCGGAACTGGAGTTGGTGGCCGGGACGGCGGCCTACAACCACGACGGCACGGTGCTGTGGGACCGCGGCCTGCCGACGGGCTACCCCGCGGTCGGCGACCTCGACCTCGACGGCCACCCCGACGTCGCCCTCGTCCAGTCGCTCGGGACGCCGGGCGACTGGTTCACGCGCGGCCACTGGGTGCTCGCGCTCCGCGGCGCGGACGGGTCGACGCTGTGGGGCCCGGTCGACATCAACCAGGGGGTGCCCACGCCGTCGGGGCCCGGCGGCGGTGGTCCGCCGACGATCTCCGATTTCGACGGCGACACGCGGCCGGAGGTGGCGGCGGCGGGCGGCTACGGCTACGTCGTGTTCAACGGCGAGGACGGCTCGCCGCTCTGGTTCACCGCGACCGTCGACCTGTCGAGCCGGGTGACGGGTTCCAGCGTGTTCGACTTCGAGGGGGACGGCGCGGCGGAGGTGGTGTACGGCGACGAGCACAACCTGCACATCTACCGCGGGACCGACGGGACGGAGCTGTTCCGCGCCTGCAACTGCACCGGCACGCTGTGGGAGTATCCGGTGATCGTGGATGTCGACCACGACGACCACGCCGAGATCGTCGTGGCCCGCAACAACTACACCGGCTGGCGGTGCGACGACGGGTCGCCGGCGCCGACCGGCATCGCCGTGTTCGGCGACCTGCGCAACAACTGGGTCCGGACGCGCCGGATCTGGAATCAGCACACCTACCACGTCACGAACATCGGCGAGGACGGCGCGGTGCCGTCGCCCGAGCGGGCGAACTGGACGGTGGCGGGGCTGAACAACTTCCGCCAGAACGTCCAGCCCGAAGGGCTGTTCGCCGCCCCCGACCTGGTCGTGGCGCGGGTGGTGGTCGACGAGCGTTCCTGTTCCGCCTCGCTCACGTTCGCGGCCTGGATCGAGAACCGCGGGTCGGGCGGGGCCCCGGCCGGGATCCCGATCGCGTTCTACGAGGGGGACCCGGCGGCCGGGGGCCGGCTGCTCGCCGTCGCCCCCACGCCGTCGCCGCTCCTGCCGGGGGCCTCCGTCCGCGTCGCGGTCGAGGTCCCGGTCGGCGAGGCCCGCGTCGGCGAGACGATCTCCGTCTGGGTGCGGATCGACGACGACGGCACCGGGACGCCGTCCGGCGTCGTCCACGAATGCCGCACGGGGAACAACGGCTTCGGTCCCGTCGATGGCTCCTGCCCGATGATCGGCTAGCTTCCGCCGGGCGCCGGCGCGGCGGAGAGCGGGTCAGAAGCGGATCGGCTCGCGGTAGGTGCCGAAGACGTCGCGGAGCACGCCGCAGATCTCGCCGACCGAGGCGTAGGCTTCGGCGGCGTCGAGCGCGGCGGGCATCACGTTGGCGCCGCCGGCGGCCGCGGCCCGCAGCGCCTCCAGCGCCGTGCGCACCTTCGACGCGTCGCGGGTCGCCCGGATCTTCTCCAGCCTGGCGACTTGCGCGCGGGCCTCCTCCTCGCGGTACGGATGGAACTCCACCTCCGGCGGCTCGCCCCCGTCCTCCTCGACGAACAGGTTCACGCCGACCTTCTTCACCTCGCCCGACCGGATCTTGCGCTCGCGCTCGTAGGCCTGCCGGTTCACCTCGGCCTGCACCCACCCCTCGGCCACCGCCTTCACGATGCCGCCCTGCGCCTCGAGCCGCTCCAGGTGCTCGCGGATCTTCGCCTCCATGCGGTTGGTCATCGTCTCGACGAAGTAGGAGCCGGCGAGCGGATCGACCGTGTCGGTCGCGCCGACCTCGTGCATCAGGATCTGCATCGTGCGCAGCGACAGCCGCGCGGCCCGCTCGGAGGGAATCGTGTACGCCTCGTCGAACGAGCAGAGCGCCATGGTCTGGGTGCCGGAGAGCGCGCTGGCCAGGGCGTAGTAGGCCCCGCGGACGATGTTGTTCTCGGGCTGCTGGATCGTGAGTCCGCCGCCGCCGCCGCCGGCGATCATCCGCAGCCGCATCGCGTTGGGGTTGGTCGCGCCGTAGCGTTCCCGGAGCAGCGTGGCGTACAGCCGCCGGCCGGCGCGGAACTTCGCGACCTGCTCCCACAGGTTGCCGTGGATGTCGAAGTTGAACGACAACCCGCCGGCGAACGAATCGACGCTCAGGCCGCGGGCGCGCACGTGATCGATGTACGCGCAGGCAATCGCCAGCCCGTACGCCATCTCCTGGGCCGGGTCCGCGCCGGACTCGCGGATGTGGTAGCCGCAGACGCTGACCGGCGAGTACTTCGGCACGTGCCGCGCGCAGAACTCGATCGTGTCGCCGACGAGGCGGATCGAAGGCTCGACGGGGAAGATCCAGGTGCCGCGGCCGATGAACTCCTTGAGGATGTCGTTCTGCGCCGTGCCCCGCAGCGTCGCCAGGTCGAAACCGCGCTTGCGGGCCATGGCGAAGTACATCGACATGATCGCCACCGCCGACCCGTTGATCGTCAGCGAGACCGTGATCCGGTTGAGATCGATCCCGGCGAACGCCTCCTCGATGTCGGCCAGCGTGTCGACCGCCATCCCGACCCGCCCGACCTCGCCCTCGGCCATCGGGTCGTCCGAGTCGAGGCCGCACTGGGTGGGGAGGTCGAAGGCGACGTTGAGACCGGTCTGGCCGTTCGCGATCAGGTACAGGAACCGCTGGCGCGTCTCGGCGGCGGTGCCGAACCCCGAGTACTGGCGCATCGTCCACGGCTGCTTGCGGTACATCAGCGGGTGGATCCCGCGCGTGAACGGGTACTCCCCCGGGCGGCCGATGCGCGCGGAGCCGCCGCTGCGCTCCAACTCCTCCGGCCCGAAGACCGGCTCGACCTCGAGCCCCGACTCCCAGACCACCGGCGCCGTCTCGCCCCGCTTGTCGCTCACGGCCGCACCTCGGCCCCGATGAAGGCCACCACGTCGTCGAACGAGGACCCCGTGGGGAAGATGCCCCGGACTCCCAGCTCCCGCAGCGCGGCGTGATCGCGGCGCGGGATGTTGCCGCCGACCAGCCAGACCACGTCGCTGCGCCCGACGGCCTGCAACTCCTCGGCCACCTTGCGGCACAGGGGCAGGTGCGCGCCGGAAAGGATCGACAACCCCAGCACATCGACCGCCTCGTCCCGCGCCGTCCGCGCGATCACCGCGGGGCTCTGCCGGAGGCCGCCGTAGATCACCTCCATCCCGGCGTCCATCAGCGCCCGGCACAGCACCTTCGCGCCGACGTCGTGGCCGTCCAGCCCCGGCTTGGCGATGAGCACCCGGATCTTCCGCGTCGTCTCCGCCATCGCTGCACCCCCGGGAGCGAGCCTCCGCTCGTCCCGCCGGCCCCGAGTATCCCCGAGGCACGGGCCTCGATCAACGGCGCGGGTGGCCCCGCCGCGTGGCCTCCGTCCGACCCTCGCCTTCCCGGCGCGCGGATGCTAGCCTGGAAGGCAAGGGAGGTACCGGGAATGGGCTCCTGTCGTCGCCTTCGCACGTCGGCCCGCACGCTGGCCGCGTTCGTCGCCGCCACCGGGCTCGCCGTCCCCTCCTGCGGCCACGACTGGTCGGCGGGCCCGGACGCCGCCGACGCCGCCGGGGACGCCGAGGGTCTCGCGCCCGACGAGACACCCGCCGGCGACGTCGCGGAGGACGAGGCGACGCCGGATGCCGCCGGCCCGGACGACGCCGGTGCGGACGACGCCGGCCCGGACGACGGGCCCACCGACACGCCGGTGGATGTGCCGCCGGACTGCCTCGCCCCCGTCGGCCACGACGAGGACGGCGACGGGGTCGATGACGGCTGCGACAACTGCCCGACGTACCCCAACGCCGACCAGTTCGACGAGGACGGCGACACGCTGGGCGACCCCTGCGAGCAACCGCTCCAGCACGAGCTGTTCTCTCGCATCGCCGGCTTCGACGCCTTCGCTTCGGGTTCCTCCGCGCCCGGGCTGGACTGGGCGGTCTGGAACGGCACCTGGACACGGTCGGACGACGCCGTGACCGGCGCCTCCGTGCCGTTGGGCGGAAACTACTGGTGGACGACACCCGTCGCAGCGCCCCTGGCGGTCGAAACCGTGTTCCGGTTGTCCGACAGCGGTTCCGGGACACCCTCGATCTGGGGTTGCGTGCTGCTCGGCCTGGTCGTCGAAGGACTGGACACCCCCGGTTTCCTCACGACCTGCTGTTTCGGCTACCAGAATCGCGAGTTGTCGATCTGGCACTGGCGCACCGGCAGCTCCGTGCTCGAGCGAATCGCCGCCGCCTCCGACTCTGTCGAACCGGCCGAGTATCCCCCGGACCTGTGGCGGCGTCTTCGCTTCACATGGGACGGTCGCTTCCTGCGGTGCCGGATCGATACCGGCGAAGGTCTTGCGCAGTCGAGCCTGGTCGAGCACCTCCCGTCGCCGGACCTGGCGGACGAACTGGAGCGGGGGTCGACCGGGATCCGCGTCTACAACGGGACCGCCGAGTTCCGATCGTTCATCGTCTACCGGTGAAGCGCGCCCGGGGGCGTCAGCCGCACCGGTAGCGCACGCCGCATCCGCCCCGCGGGTGCGCCCAATCGATCCCGCCGCTGGGGCAGCACGTCACGCACGACCCGCACTCGAGACAGCCGGAGCATTCGACGCGGACCTCGTCGGTCCCCTCGACCGCCGTCCACAGCCCGCCCGGGCAGACCCGGATGCAGACCCGGTCGCGGCAGGCGCGGCAGACATCGGGGCGCGGCCGGATGTGCGGCTCCTCGTCGGGCTTGAACGCGTCGAGCGCGATCTTCTCGTCGACCCGCATCAGAGCTTCCTCGCCGCCCACAGGTCGCGCAGGCCGCGCCAGTTCAGGACGCCCCGGCGCAGCGTCTTCCAGGCCGGTTTCACCGCCGGGCCCTTGCCGTCCGGGCCGAACCGGAACAGTTCCTCGAACAGCGCGCAGGCCACGCGCGGGTAGTGGTCGTACAGCCGGCGGCGGGCGAGGAAGGCCTGCGAGCGCCGCGCGGCCCGCAGGTCGCGCAGGACGAACGACTCCGCCAGCGCTGCCTCGTACGCCGCCGGCGCCCGCGCGGGGTCGCCCGCCGCCGCGCGCCCGGCGAGCACGCCGGAGGCGAGCGCGAGGTCCATTCCGCGCACGGTGAAGCCGTGGTTGATCACGAGGCCCGCCGCGTCGCCCGCGACGAGCAGCCCCGGGGCGGAGCGCGGCGGCAGGTCGTCGAACGACCGCTCGGGCACCAGGTGCGCCGAGTACTCGGTCGTCTCGCCGCCGGCGAGCAGCCGGGCGATTTCCGGGACGGCGCGGAACGCGTCGAGCACCGCGTGCGACTCGGGACCCTGCGGCCCCGCCGCCGCGAGCGCGTCGAGCCGCAGCACCACACCGACCGAAACCGAGTCGCGGTTGGTGTAGAGGAATCCGCCGCCCGGCACGCCGCGGGTGAAGTCCCCCAGCGCGAGCCGCGCCGCCCCCTGGCCCGGCTCGAGGCCGAAGCGGTCTTCGATCTTGCCCGGGTCGAGCGCAACGACCTCCTTGATGCCCAGCGCCACGCGGGCGGGGGAGGGGGGCGCCGGCGCCGCGCCGTCGAGGGCGATCCGCGAAACGGCCCCGTCGGCCAGCACGACCAGCCCGGCTTCGATCGTCTCCTCGCCCAGTTTGACGCCGGTGACCGCGCCGTTCGTCCGGACCAGCCCGTCGACCCGTGCGCCGGGCACGACCATCGCGCCCGCCGCCGCGGCCCGCTCGCCGAGCCAGCGGTCGAGCTTCGCGCGCAGCACGGTGTGGCTCGCCGTCGCCGGGTCCTGCAGCTTCGGCGAGCGCAGGTCAATCGATACGGCGCTGCCGCCGGAGACCAGGGTCAGCGTCTCGCGGGCGACGGGGCGCTCCAGCGGCGCGTCCTTCCAGTCCTCGGGGAGGAGGCCGGCGAGCGGTCCGAGGTACAGGCGGCCGCCGGAGACGTTCTTGGCGCCGGGTTCCTCGCCGCGCTCGAACAGCGCCACCGCTCGGCCGGCCCCGGCGGCCTCCCAGGCGCACGAAAGCCCGGCGAGGCCGCCGCCGACCACCACGACGTCGAATCGCTCGCCGTCCGCCATCGCGGGGTTTGTACCAGGGAAGCCGGGGTGGCGTCGAGCGGCGGGCGGACCGGGCGGGGCGGGCCGAGGTCGAGCCCCGGTGCGCATCACGGACGGTGCTGCAGCACCACTTCGGCCGGGAGGAATTCGCCGAGCAGCCAGGCGTCCTGGGCGGCGTCGCCCAGCAGGTGCCGGCGCAGGAAGGCCACGGCCAGCGTCTGCACCGTCGCCCGCACCGCGTTGCCGTCCGCCGCACCGTTGCGGCAGAAGCTGCACGGCAGTCCGCAGGTCGACGTGTCGTACACGAAGTCGAGGTGGTCGGCGCCGAGGAGTTCCCAGGAGGCGACCCACGGCGCCGACGTCGCCGCATCGTAGAACGTCTGGAAGTTCTGCGCCGCCGGCGCGCAGGCCTGCCCGCCCAGCCCGGCGGTCGAGTCGGTGGTTTCGCCGAGCAGCCCGATCGGAATCGCCAGCGGCGCGACCTGGTCCGGCACGATGTCCGGCTGGTCCGCCGTGTAGCCGAGCGGGCCCGAGCCGTTGACCGGGTCGAAGCCCAGCAGCGCGGTCACCCGGGAGTCCGCGAAGGCCAGCATCGTGGCGATCTTGCCGCCGGCGCTGTGTCCCGACGCCGCCACCCGCGCGGCGTCCGCGCGCCCGCCCACCGGGCCGGCGGGGTCGAGCGCCCAGTCGAGCACGGCCCGGGCGTCGAGCATCTGCTCCGGGTGGCTCGAACTCATCAGCGAGGCCGGCGGGTCGGCTCGCACCACCACGAACCCGTGCGAGGCGATCCTCTCCAGCAGCGGCAGATACCAGGCCGACCGCATCTGGAAACCGGGCAGGAACAGCACGAGCGGCAGCGCCGCGCCGCCCGGGACGTCGGGGATCAACACCGAGACGGGCGTGGTCCGCGACCCGCGCACCACCTGGTCGTCCACCACCGACCAGGGGAACGGACCGGGAGCCGCCGGGTCGACCGGTACGCTCGTCTCGTCGTCCACCCCGTCCTCCGTTCCGTCCGCTGCCGGATCCGGGTTCGCGTCCATGTCCGGCGTCGCCTCCGGGTCGGCGTCGGCATCCGCGTCCGCCCCGGTCTCCGCCTCGGCAGCGCCGTCGTCGGCGAGCGCGTCGTCGTCGCCGCTCCCGTCGTCGCCGCACCCGAACGCCGCGGTTCCTGCCAGGCAGGCGATCCACGTCCCCACCAGCGCGTGTCGTCGCATGTGACCTCCCGGCTCCCGTCGAGCCGCCCACCGGATCCGGGTCTTATCTACCATGCGGTAGATTCTTGTCAAGGAGTCCGGCGGCTGGCATGCTGGCGGCGGAGGAGCGATGGCGGAGACGAACGATCAGCGGGGCAAGTCGTGGCGCACGACCCGGGCCGGGGAGGCGGCGGCGACCGTTGCCGCGGCACCGCTCCCCCACACCGACGGCGACTCCGCGCCGCTGCGCCTGCGCCGCCGGGGCCCGCGCCGGGCCGGCCGCCCCGCCCGACCCGTGGCGCGGAACGCCCTGCTGGCGGTGGCCGTCGAGGCGTTCGCGGAGCGCGGGTTCGCCGGTACGCGGCTCGAAACCGTCGCGGCCCGCACCGGCCTGCGCCGGGCGTCGCTGCTGCACCACTTCCCTTCCAAGGAGGCGCTGTACCGCGCGGCGCTCGAGACAGTGATCGCCGACCTGGGCGGGCTGGTGCGCGATGCGCGTCTGGACCAGGGGGACTTCGTCGAGCGGCTCGATCGGCTGGGCGAGCTGATCGTGCGCTACCTCGGCCGGCGTCCCGCGGCGGCGCGGCTGCTGCTGCGCGAGGCGATGGACGGCGCGCCGTTCCTGCGCGAGGGCGGCTGGCATGCGATGCTGCTGGCGCTCCACGGCGCCGCGGACTTCCTCGCGGCGGGCATGGGGGCCGGCGTCTTCGCGCTGCAGGACGCCCGCCAACTCGTGCTGACCATCGCCGGCCTGCACCTCTGCTATTTCGCCGTCGGCGACGTCGCCGACGCCTTCCTCGAGGCGGAACCGTCCGAGGCGGGCGTCCTCGAGCGACGCGTGGCGGCGGTGCTGGCCCACGTGCGCCGGCTGTGCCTGGCGGAGCGGCCGGATCCCTCCCGGAGCCGGTGACGGGACGCCGACCGGCCCGGCCCCGCCCGCCGGCGGGTGGGAGGCGCCGGGTCCGCTCAGAGTCCCGTGATGTCCACCTGGTACGCGCCGCACAGGGTGGGATCGGCACGCGCGGTGTCGACGAACAGGAAGTAGATCCCGGGTCCGAGGGTCGGGCCGAGGCGGGCGGCACCGGGGTAGGCCCCCAGGCAGCCCGCGTCGTTGTCGTTGCAGGCGACGGCCGAGCTGGGGGTGGGGCAGTCGGAGCGCAGGTACAGGACCGCATCGACGGGCGACCCCCCGTTGCAGGTCGAGATGGTCGGCGTCGCCCCGCCGGTCGGCACCGCGAAGTAGTACACGCCCTCGGCGCCGCGGCCGCCGCAGCTCCCTTCGTACTCGTTGGAGAAGGCGCAGGTCGTGCCGATCGCCGCGGCGCCGCCGGGCGCGATGTAGCTCGGGCTGCCGCAGCGGTCGCCCGCGACGTCGGTCGGCGTGATGTAGACCGACAGCGAGTAGGGACCGGAGTCCCACGAGTCGTAGAACCCGTCGAGGGTGATCCAGTAGCGCCCGGGGGCGAGCGCCCGCGCCGCCACCGCCGACTTGTTGTAGAAACCGGGGGACGAAGCGGGGTTGACGTCGTCGTTGCAGCCGAGGTCGGCGCCTCCGCAGGTCGTCCCGACGTACAGGACGGTGTCGAAGTCGGTGTCGTCGGTGTGGACGAAGACGTCCGAGGCGACCGTCAGGTCGAAAAAGAAGTAGGCGTCCGGGACGAGGTTCGGCGGATCGGTGTCGCTCGGGACGCACGCCCGGGGCGGCAGGCTCTCGTGGAAATAGCCCGCGGTGGAGCCGGTGAAGGTGCCGCCGGCCGAGACGTTCAGCGCGCCGGCGCAGGTGTCGTTGCTGCCGCCGCACCCCTCGTCGATCGCCGTGTCGCAGTCGTCGTCGACGAGGTTGCCGCAGATCTCCGCCGGCGGCGTGCAGGTCGACGGCAGCGTGCAGGCGGCGCTGCAGACCTGGGTACCGGTCGAGCCGCAGGTGGTGCGGCAGGCCGTCGTCCGACCGGCGCAGCAGGCCCGGCCGTTGTCGCAGATCGTGTCGCAATCGTCATCGATGCCGTTGCACGTCTCTGCCGGAGGGCGACATTCCCCGGGCGTGCAGGCCGCGGAGCAGCTCGCGGTTCCGGTGGTGCCGCAGGACGTGCTGCAACTCGCGGAGCTGCCGGCGCAGCACTCCCAGCCGTCGTCGCACATCCGGTCGCAGTCGTCGTCCACGCCGTTGCAGGTCTCCGGGGGCGGCGCACACTCCGCGGGCGCCGGGAGCGAGCAGTCGGCACGGCAGAAACCGACGCCCGCGCTGCCGCACGTGGTGGTGCAGCCGACGGCGGCGCCGGGCAGGCAGGGGAAACCCTCGTCGGTGACGCCGTCACAATCGTCGTCGCGGCCGTTGCAGACTTCCGGCGGCGACGGCACGCAACCGCCGTCGTCGGCATGCCCGTCCGCGTCCGCACCCCCGTCCGCATCGGCGTCCCCGCCGGCATCGCCATCGGCGTCGGCGTCCGCATCGCCGTCGCCGTCGGCGCCGCCGTCGGCGTCCGCGCCGGCGTCATCGCCTGCCCCCGCGTCGGCGTCCGCATCCGCATCGCCGCCGGCATCGCCGCCGTCCGCCGCGACGTCCGTCTCGACATCCGGTGCGATTTCCACGTCGAAACCCGCGTCGCCGCCGGGCAGGCATTCGCCATAGAAGCAGGTGAATCCCGCCGGGCAGCCGCTCGGACACTCCACGGTGCCGTCGCTGCAGGAAACGGCCGCGACCACGGCGATGGCGCAGCCGACCCGCGGGCCGCGCCGCCCGCGGACCGTTCGCGTTCTCCGTTGCATGCGCGATCTCCCCTTCCCCACGGACCATGACCCTCCGGTTGCGGCGCTTAGTCGTCGGCGGCCGGGTTTTGATTCACCGGGCCAGGCGGGGCGACGTTCGGGGCGTGCCGGACGCGCGGCGCGAGCCGTCGAGGGAACCGCCGTGGACAGCAGGGCCAGCACCGTCGCCCCGACCACGGGCGCGCTCGCCCGCCGGATCATCTTCCGCCGCGCGGCGCCGCGGTCCCGAGGTCGCGGTCGTCGGCCGAGCCGGTCGCATCGCCGGCCCGGGGCGCGGCGGCGCAGCCGGGACACTACCGTCCCCGCCGCCGGCGGATTTCCTCGGCCAGGGCGGGGACGAGCTGGAACAGGTCGCCCACCAGGCCGTAGTCGGCGTGCCGGAAGAACGGCGCGTTCGGGTCCTGGTTGATCACCACCACCGTGCGCGCGGTGTCCATGCCCATCCGGTGGTGCACGGCGCCGCTGATCCCCAGCGCCACGTAGAGCCGGGGCGAGACGGTGCGGCCCGACTTGCCGACCTGCGCCGCATGGTCGCGCCAGCCGGCGTCGACCGCGGCGCGCGAGGCGCCGACCGCGCCGCCCAGCGCCGCGGCGAGCTGCTCCGCAACCGCGAACCCCTCCGGGCCCCGGACGCCGCGTCCGGCCGCCACGATCGCGTCGGCCTCGGAGAGATCGACCGGCCCGCCGGGCGCCGGGCGCCGCTCCACGACCCGCGGCGGCAGCGCCGCGGCGCCGGCATCCGCCGCGACCCGCTCGATCGCGCCGGGCGCGCCGGGCGCGGGCACCGGACCGGCGTTCGGGCGGAGGGCGACGAGCCGCGGACCGTCGCCGCGGAACGCGAGGCGCGCGTAGGCCCGCCCGCCGAGCACCGGGCGGACCGCCTCCAGCGCGCCGTCCGCCCCGGCCGACAACTCCACCGCGTCCGGCACGTAGCCGGCCGACAGCCGGGCGGCGAGGCGCGCGAGGAGGTCGCGGCCCCAGGCGGTGGCGCCGGCGAGGATCGCGCGCGGCGCACGCGCCCGGGCCAGCTCCGCCAGCACCCGGGCCTGCGCGGTCGTCGCGGCGTCCGCCAGCGCCGGATGCTCCACGGCGAGCACGCGCTTCGCGTAGGGGGCCAGCGCCGGCGCCGCCGCGGCGGCGTCCGCGCCGAGCAGCACCGCGGTCGGCTCCCCGCCCAGCGCCGCGGCGCGGCCGAGCGCTTCCAGCGACACGCGGCGCGCGCCGTTCCCCGCCCGCTCCACCACGACCCAGATCGCGCCCGTCATCCGAGCACCTTCGCCTCGTCGCAGAGCAGGGCGGCGAGCGTCCGGACGTTCTCGGGAAAGTCGGCCTCGATCATCCGCACCGGCTTGCGCGACGGGGGAGGGCGATAGCCGAGCACCGCAGTGCGGGGCGCGACGTCGGCGGGGGAGAGGCCGAGGGCGGCGAGGTCGAGCCGGTCGATCTTCGCCCGCATCGCCTTCATCACCCCGGTGACCTGCGGCACGCGCGGCGTCGCCAGCCCCTTCTGCGCGGTGATCAGCGCGGGCAGCGGCAGCTCGAGCACCTCGCGCCCGCCGTCGACCGTGCGTTCGACGCGAATCCGTCGCGCCGCCGGGTCGGCCTCGAGCGCGACCGCGTCGGCGGCGTGGGGCCAGTCGAGCCGCTCGGCGACGGCGGGGCCCACGACGCCGGCCTCGTCGTCGAGCGCCTGGCGGCCGGCGAGTACCAGGTCGGGCGGCTCGCGCCGGACGAACGCGGCGAGGGCCGCGGCGACGCCGAGGCCGTCGGCGCCGGCGAGCGCCGGGTCGTCGAGCTGCGCGACGCGGTCGGCGCCGAAGGCGAGCGCCCGCCGCAGGGCATCGACCGCCTTGCCCCCGCCCGCGGTGACCGCGACGACCTCGCCGCCGTGCCGTTGGCGCAGCCCGAGGGCCGCTTCGAGGGCCACCTCGTCGAAAAAGGAGGTGCACCAGCGGTCCTCCACCTGGAGCGCGGCGGGGCCGCCGTCGGCGCCCACCGCCACCCGCGCCTCGGGGTCGGGAATCTGCTTCACCAGGACGACGATCTTCACCGGGAGCCTCCCTGACGCGGGCCGTTCACTGCCGGAGGTAGGTGCGGCCGAGGTAGTCCAGCAGCACCTCGTGGGTGCCGCCGCCGGAGAGCAGGAACCGTGCGTCGCGGAAGAACCGTTCCGCCGGGTATTCGGGGGTGAACCCGTTGCCGGCGTAGATCCGGGTCGCCTCGTCGACCGCCTCGAGGCACATCTCCGTGGCGACCCACTTGGCGGCCATCGCCTCGCGCTGGCACTCCAGGCCGGCGTCGATCATCCACGCCACGCGGTAGAGCAGGGTGCGGGCCGCCTCGCGCCGCGCCCAGCAGCGGCCGAACTTTTCGCGGATCAACTGGTACTCGGAGATCGGCTTGCCGAACGCCTCGCGGCGTTTCGCGTACTCCCGGGCGTCGCGCAGCGCCTCGTCGGCGATCGAACAGGCGGCGAGACCGGTCATCACGCGGACCTGGTTGAGGATGTCGGTGAGGTAGCGGGCGCCCTGGCCGGGCTCGCCGAGCAGGTTCTCGGCCGGGACGCGGACGTGGTCGAGCACGACTTCGCCGGTGACCGAGCCGCGGGCGCCGAGTTTCTCGATCTTCTGGCCGCGCGAGAAGCCGGGCGTGTCGCGCTCGACGAGGAAGAACGACAATCCCTTGAGGCCGGCCCGGGGGTCGGTGGTGGCGAGGACGGTGGCGAAGTCGCAGATCGGGCCGTTGGTGATCCATTCCTTGGTCCCGTGGAGCACCCAGCCGTCGCCGTCGCGGGTCGCGGTGGTGCGGACGCCGGCCAGGTCCGAGCCGGACTGGCTTTCGGTGAAGCAGATCGCGCCGATCTTCTCGCCGCGGATCGCCGGTTCGAGCACGCGCTGGCGGATCGCGGGCGAGCCGAAGCGGCCGACGAAGTAGGTGCCCATCAGCATCTGGGCGGTGACGGCCATGAAGAACCCGCACGACCCGCGGGCCAGCTCCTCGAAGAAGATCATCGAGGTGACGGTGTCGGCGTCGAGGCCGCCGTGGGCGGCGGGATGGCGGAGGCCGAAGTAGCCGAGTTTGGCGAATTCGTCCCACAGGTCGCGGGGGAACTCGGCCCGGCGGTCGATCTCCGCGATGCGGGGCCGGACGAGGCGGTCGACGGCGTCCCGGACCTGGTTGCGGAAGAACTCCTGCTCCTCGGAGAACCGGAAGTCCATGACTGCCTCCGCCGGGTGCGGGTCCGCGCGACGGACGACCGCGAGCTAGCCGCGTTCGTGCGGCTTCCACTTGTAGTCGATCAGCTCGAGCAGCACGCCGTTGACGGCCTTGGGGTGGACGAACGCGAACTCGCAGTCGCGGAACTTGCGCGCCCCGCCGATGAACGGGTACCCCTGGCCCTTCAGTTCCTCGATCGACTTGCGGGTGTTGTCGACGTTGAAGCCGATCAGCATGATCCCCTCGCCGTGCTTGTCGATGAACTTCGCCACGTCGCCGTCCGGCGAGGTCGATTCCATGAGCTCGAAGCCGACGTCGCCCAGCCAGTAGCGGGCGACGCGGATCTTCTCCGGCTCATCGACGTAGGGGTCGTCCGGCGCCTTGCCGAGGATCGGTTCCCACTTCCGGCGGGCCTCGTCGAGGTTCTTCACCGCGATGCAGATGTGATCGATCTTGTTGACCTTCATCGTCGTTCCCTCCCGCTAGCGGGGCACCGGCCGGTAGCCGTCGTGGCGCGGCTGGAAGTCGCGGTGCGGCAGGTGGAAGCGGACCGCCGCGATCGGGCAGGCCTCGGCGCAGATGCCGCATTCCTCGCAGAGGTCGGTGAGGAGGGCGGCCTTGCCCCGGATCAGGCCCATGATCTGCGGCGGGCAGCGTTGGACGCAGATCCCGCAGCCGTCGCACTTGAAGGCGTCAATCGTCGGCACCATCGTCGCACCTCCCCTGGAGACCTACAGCCGCATCCCGAGGCGGTAGCCGTCGAGGATCGCGGCGTTGGCGCGGCGCGCGAGCAGCGCGTCGCCCACCACGCGAACGCCCTTGCGGGCCTTGACGAGGTCCTGCACCGACTGCACCTCGGCCAGGATCACCGTGTCCGCCGGAATCGTCTTCGGTCCGTCGGGCGTGGTCACCGCCACCCCGTCGGCCGTGATCGCCTCGACCTTGGTCTGCGTCGCCAGGACGGCCTTGCCCTCCTTGAGCTTGGCCATGTAGCGCCAGATGTAGGAGGGGTTGACGTCGCGGCCCGGCTTCTTCGCCTTGCCGACCAGCGTCACCTCGTGCCCGCCGCGGTGCAGCAGGAGCAGCGCCGTCGAGATGCCAACGCCGCCGTCGCCGAGGATCACGGCGCGCCGGCCGACCTTCGCCCGGCCCTCGAACACGTCGAAACACGAGACGACGTTCCCGCCGTCGGCGCCCGGGATGTCGGTCCGCGGCGCCGCGCCCGTCGCGATCACCACCTCGTCCGCGTCCGAGGCCTTGACTTCCTCCTTGGTCACCGTCCGCCCCAGCTCGAACTTCGCGCCGAACTGGCGGCAACGATGCTCGAGGTAGCGCACCAGCCGCAGGAACTCGTCGTCGCCCCACGGTCCGTGGGCGGCGGCGGCGAGCTGCCCGCCGGTGTGGTCCGCCTTGTCCGTAATCGTGACCTGATGCCCCTTCTCCGCGGCGATCGCCCCGGCCTGCATGCCGGCCACCCCCGCGCCGATGATCCAGATCTTCTTCGGCCTGGCCGCCTTGGCGAAGCCGTAGAACCCGTACTCGGGCTCGCTCTCGTGGCCCAGCGAGGGCCGCACGAAGCAGCACAGCTCCGCGTCCCGGAACAGCCGCGCCAGGCAGATGTTGCACGCCATGCACGGGATGATCTCTTCTTCCCGCCCCTCCAGGATCTTGTTGGGCAGGAAGGGGTCCGCGATCATCGGCCGGCACATCTCCCAGATGTCCAGTCGGCCGGCCTGCATCGCCTCCTCGACGATCCCCGGCACGAACAGCCGGTAGGCCATCGACACCGGGACCTTGAGGTTCTTCTTCATCCGTTCCGCAATCGGCAGCCAGGTGCCCATCGGGATGTCGCGGCTGATCACCGACACCGCCGACTCCTGCCACCCCGCCGTCACGCTCAGGCAATCGATCCCCGCCTGCTCGGCGATCCGGATCACCTGGAGCGATTCCTCCGGCGTGTTGCCGCCCCGGTCGTGCAGCAGTTCGTCCCCGCACAGCCGGATGATGATCGGATAGTCCGGCCCGACCGCCTTGCGAATCCCCGCCACGATCCGCCGCATGAACTCGGCCCGCTTCTCCACCGTCCCGCCGAACGCGTCGGTCCGCAGGTTGGTGTAGGCCGAGATGAAGTTCGAGATCAGGTAGCCGACGATCCCCGAGATCTCCACCGCGTCGTAGCCCGCCTCCCGGCAGCGCAACGCCCCGTCGACGTGCTCCTGGATCGCCGTCTCGATCTGCTCGACCGTCATCTCCCGCGGCTCCCGGAACCGCGGGATGCGCTGCTTCACCTCCGACGGGCCCACCGTGTAGTCCAGTTCGATGCCGCCCACCCGGCCGCAGTGCATGAGCTGCAACACCGCCTTCGCATCGTACTTGTGGATCACGTCCGCAATCCGCTTCAGCCCCGGGATGAACTTGTCGTCCCAGATCCCCATCATCCCGACGTACCCCTTCCCCTCCCCCCGCGGGTCGGTGTACGCCCCCTGCGTGGTCACGATGCCGGCGCCCCCCCGCGCCTGCGCCTCCATGTACGCCACTTCCTTGTCCGAGACGAAACCGTCGCCGTAGTTGAAGTTCGTCTCCGTCGAGGCGTACTTGATCCGGTTCTTCAACTCCATCTTCCCGATCCGGAACGGACGGAAGATGTGCGGATACTTCTTTTCGCCAGGCTTCATCGCGGATACCTCCCAACCTTGCAAGGCGACAGGATGCGAATCGTCCCGTACCAGCACCAACCTCGCACTGTCAACCCGAAGTTCACCCCCCGACCCCACCCCCCGACCCCGCTCACCGTTCCTTCTTCATACTTGGCGCCCGGAATCCGGGTAGGATATAATCCTACCCGGTCGCCACCGCAAGAGCGACGACGGGAGGCGCGAACGAAGATGGGCATCGAACGACGTCGGTTCTCCAGGGTTCCGCTCGACGTGACCGTCATCGAGCGCGGGCATCGGGGCGAGGCCCGCGTGCGGGCCCGCGACATTTCCGAGGAGGGGATGTCGTACACGGGGTCGTGGTTCGCCCCGCGCCTCGACGGACAGGAGGTGACGCTCGAGTTCCGGCTTCCCGGCGACCCGCAGCCGATCCGGGTGCTGGGGGTGTTGGCGGACGAGCGGTGTCTGGCGCGGACGAGCGCGACGAGCGTGGTGTTCGTCTGGCCGCGGCAGGAGGATCTCCTGCGCATCCGTCGTTTCATTTCTTTCGGTCCTGTTCCGGTCCGGGCGTAGTCCGGCGCGCGACCCGGCGATCGGTCTTCGGCGTTCCTTCCCCCCTTGCCCCGCGGCGGGCGCCTCGCCTATCGTCGCGCCGTTCGGTCGAGGGAGGTCCTCATGCCGGGGAAGCGCTATCGGCTCGGTTGCGACATCGGCGGCACCTTCACCGACTTCGTGCTGCTCGACGACCGCACCGGCGCGCTCCACGTGCACAAGTGCCTGACCACGCCGCAGGATCCCTCGGACGCCGTGGAAGCCGGGATCCGGGCCCTGGCGGAGCGGGTGCCGGGGCTGGTGGAGGAGCTGGACGAGCTGATCCACGGCACGACGCTGGTGATCAACGCGATCCTCGAGCGCAAGGGGGCGCGCACCGGGCTGCTCACCACCCGCGGCTTCCGCGACGTGCTCGAGCTGGGCCGCGAGATCCGCTACGCCCCGTACGACGTGATGGCCGAGTTTCCCGAGCCGCTGGTGCCGCGGCGGCGGCGGCTGGAGGTCGACGAGCGGATCCGGAGCGACGGCCGGGTGCTGCGGCCGCTGGACCTCGAGCAGGCCCGCCGGGCGCTGGACGAGCTGTTGGCGCAGGGGATCGAGTCGCTGGCGATCTGCCTGATCAACTCGTTCGAGAACCCGGCGCACGAGCGGGCGTTGCAGCGGCTGGCGGGGGAGGTCGCGCCGGACCTGTCGGTCTCGGTCTCGTGCGACGTGCTGCCGCAGATTCGCGAGTACGAGCGGACGAGCACGACGGTGACGAACGCCTACGTCAAGCCGCTGACGGGCCGCTACCTGCGGCGGCTGGCCGACCGCGTCGCGGCGCTCGGCTGCCGCTCCAAGCTGTTCATCATGCTCTCCTCCGGCGGGATCACCTCGGTCGAGACCGCGGCGGAGTCGCCGGTGCGGATCATCGAGTCGGGTCCGACGGCGGCGGTGATCGCGGGGCAGTCCTGGGGCCGCCGGTTCGGCGTGCCGGAGATGTTCTGCTTCGACATGGGCGGGACGACGGCCAAGTCGTGCCTGATCCAGCACGGCCGGGCGGGAGTGGTGCCGACCTTCGAGGTCGGCCGGGTGCAGCGGTTCCAGCGCGGCAGCGGCCTCTCGATCCAGGTGCCCGTCGTCGACCTGATGGAGATCGGCGCCGGCGGCGGTTCGATCGCCCGCGTCTCGCGCCTCGGCACCCTCCAGGTCGGCCCCGAGAGTTCGGGCGCCTCGCCCGGCCCGATCTGCTACGGCCGCGGCGGGGTCGAGCCGTGCGTCACCGACGCCGACCTGCTGCTGGGGTACCTGGACGAACGCTATTTCCTCGGCGGCACCATGCCGCTCGACCGCGAGGCGGCGCGGCGCGGCGTCGAGGAACGGATCGCCAGGCCGTTGGGAGTGACCTTTCTCCAGGCGATCTGGGGCATCCACGACCTGATCAACGAGACGATGGCGGCGGCGGCCAAGACCCACATCGCGGAGAAGGGCGGCAACCCGCGGCTCGTCACGGTCGTCGCCTTCGGCGGCGCCGGTCCGGTCCACGCCTGCGGCCTGGCCCGCAAGCTCGGCGCCCCCCGCCTGCTCGTCCCGCCCAACGCCGGCGTCGGATCGGCGCTCGGGTTCTTCACCGCGCCCCGCGCCTTCGACCTCGTCCGCTCCCACAAGGTGGCGCTGGAGGCCGCCGATTTCGCCGAGCTCGAGGGGATGTTCCGCGAGCTGGAGCGGGCCGGCGCGCGGACGCTCGCCCAGTCGGGGGCGGCGGACGAGCCGGTGACCTTCGAGCGTTCGATCGATGTCCGGTTCGTCGGCCAGGGGGCCGAGACCACGCTGCCGGTGCCGGAGCCCGACTTCACGCAGCTCGACCGGGCCGCGGTGCGGCGGCGGTTCGACGAGGAATACACCCGGCTCTACGGCCGCACCTATCCCGACGCGGCCGTCGAGTTCATCAATTTCAAGCTGCGGGCCCGGCTGCCCGAACGGCGGATCGAGATGCAGCGCCTCTCCGCGGAGCCGCGGCCGCTCGAGCAGGCGGTCAAGGGCGTCCGCCCGGCCTATGCCCCGGGGCGGCGCGACTTCGCGCCGCACACCGTCTACGACCGCTACCGGCTCGGCGCCGGGGCGACGTTCGCGGGGCCGGCGATCGTCGAGGAGCGCGAGTCGACGCTGGTGGTCGGGGAGGGGGCGAAGGTGCGCGTCGACGAGTTCGGCTTCCTCTGGGTCGAGCTTCCGGAGGTGCCGTGATGTTCGACCCGATCACGATCGAGATCCTGTGGCGCCGCCTGCTGTCGATCGTCGACGAGGCCGACTCGGCGGTGGCCCGCACGGCCTTCTCCAGCCTGCTGCGGGACGCGCACGACTACACCTGCATGTTCACCGACCGGCGGGGGCGCGAGCTGGCGCAGGGGACGTTCGCCACCCCGGGCCAGTCCGGCGCCCTGGCGCTCGGCATCCGGGGCCTCGTCCGCCGCCAGCCGCTCGAAGCGTACCGCCCCGGCGACGTCTTCCTCACCAACGACCCGTGGGCCCTGGCCGGTCATCTCAACGACGTCTGCGTCTACGCCCCCGTGTTCCATCGCGGGAAGGTCGTCGCCTTCAGCGCCTCCGTGTTCCACCACTCGGACGTCGGCGGCCGCGTCGCCTCGGACAACCACGAGGTGTTCGAGGAGGGGTTGTTCCTGCCGCCGGTCAAGCTCTACGACGCCGGCGCCCCCAACGAGGCGGTGTTCGACATCCTGCGCTGGAACGTCCGCACCCCCGACGAGGTGATCGGCGACGTGCGCTCGCAGATCGCCGCCAACCACGTCTGCTCGGAGAAGATCCGCCGCCTGCTCGAGGAGTACGATCTGGAGGACCTGGAGGAGCTGGCCGACGAGATCTGCGACCGCACCGAGCGTTCGATGCGCGCCGCGATCGAGAAGGTCCCCGACGGCACGTACCGCGCCGAGGGGGTGATCGAACAGATGGAGGGGCGGCCGGACGTCGTGATCCGCTGCGCGGTCCACGTGCAGGGCTCCGACGTCGTCGTCGACCTCGACGGGTCCTCGCCGCACGTCGATTGGGGCGGGAACGTCGTCTACAACTTCACCTACGCCTACGTGTTCATGGCGCTCAAGAGCGTGTTCGACCCGGACCTGCCGAACAACGACGGCTGCACGCGGCCGATCCGGCTCGAGGCTCCGGCGGGGAGCGTGGTGAACTGCACGTTCCCGGTCGCCGTCGCCGCGCGGATGCAGATCGGGCACTTCCTCACCGAGATCGTCTACCGGGCCCTGGCCCCCGTGCTCCCCGACCGCGTGATCGCGGGCTCCGGCGGCACCCCGGCGACGATGAACGTGCTGTACGGGAGACGGCGCGACGGCCGGCCGTGGCACACCGTGGTGATCCGCGGCGGCGGCATGGGCGCCTCGGCCCGCCGCGACGGCGCCCACGTCTACATCTTCCCGGCCAACGGGGCGAACACCCCGGTCGAGATCCTCGAGAACGATACCCCGCTGATCGTCGAGCGGCGCGAACTGCTTCCCGATTCGGGGGGCCCGGGCCGCTTCCGCGGCGGCCTCGGGCGCCGCGAGGTGCTCCGCGTTCCCGAGGATGCCTGTGCGCCCGGAACGTCGGTCAGCCTCGCCATGCAGGCGGGCCGCTTCCGGCTTCCGCCCGAGGGGCTGGAGGGAGGTCGGCCGGGGGCGCTGGCGCGATTCCTGGTCAACGACCGGCCGGGAAACCCGTACGGACTCACCCGGCTGCGGCCCGGCGACGTCGTGACCCTGGACGCCGCCGGCGGCGGCGGCTTCGGCGACCCGCGCGAGCGGGACCGCGACCGGCTCGCCGCCGACGTGGCCGACGGGTACGTCATCCCCGAAGCGGCCCGGCGCGACTACGGCCGCGGCGGACCGTCCTCCGTCCCGCCGGCACCGGCGCGACGCTCCTCCAACCCGCCGGCCCCGCCGGAAACCTCGGGGAGCGGCTGACCGGCCTTCGGGCCCGTACGCCGACCGGGCTCGCGGAGCGCGTCGCCGCTGCCGTCGGGATCGCGCGGCGGCCGACCGCGACGGCGTTCCTGCTGAATCCGAGGAGGGCCGGTGCGGCGGCGAGGCGGCTCAGCAGTCGCCGCCGTCGAACGAGCAGGCGGCGACGTTGCATTCGGTGTCGCACCAGCCGTCGCCGACCCAGGAGGCCGGGCACCCGGGGGCGCATTCCGGTTCCGGACAGTCCCAGAAGTCCCAGCGGCAGTCGAGGTTGTTGCACGGGTCGTCGCAGGTGCCGTCGCCCCAGAGGTCGGGCGTGCATCCCGGCGCGCACGGCTCGCAGTCGCCGCCGTCGAAGGCGCAGGCATCGACGTTGCAGACGGTGTCGCACCAGCCGTCGCCGACCATCGACGCGAGGCATCCGGGCACGCACTCCGGCTCCGGACAGTCCCAGAGGTCCCAGCGGCAGTCGGGGTTGTTGCACGGGTCGTCGCAGGTGCCGTCGCCCCAGAGGTCGGGCGTGCATCCCGGCGCGCAGTCTGCCGGCGGGCATTCCCCGCCGTCCCAGTAGCAATCGAGGGTCTGGCACGGGGCGTCGCACGCGCCGTTGCCGATCAGGTCCTCCGTGCATCCGGGCGCGCAGTCGGGGGACGGGCACTCGTACCAATCGAAATCGCACGCCGGCACGTTGCAAGCCTTCTGGCACACGCCGTCCCCCAGCATGCTCCGGTCACAGTCCGTCGCGCACGGAATGCAGTCGCCGCCGTCGTAGGAGCAGGCAGCGACGTTGCAGGCGTCGTCGCACCAGCCGTCGCCGACCCAGTCCGGCTCGCACCCCGGCGCGCACACCGTCTCGCAGTCCCCGCCGTCGAACGAACAGGCGGCGACGTTGCAGGCGTCGTCGCACCAGCCGTTGCCGATCGATCGTCGGTCGCACCCCGGGGCGCAGGTCGAAGTCCCTTCGTCGCCCGCGTCGTCGCGCGCGTCGGACGCATCGACCGCGACCTCCGCCTCGACCTCCGCCTCGACCGGCGTGTCGGCATCGGCGTCGGCATCGGCATCGGCATCGACAACCCCATCGCCGCCGTCGTCGACACCGACGTCGGGCGTCGTGTCCGTGTCGTCGGTCGGGTTGTTGCAGGCGGTCGCCGCCGCCGCGTTCAGCACCAGGACGAGCATGCATGGACGGAGCATCGACATCTCCTCTTTCCGTTTCCGGACCGAACCAGCCTGCCCCACCGGACGGCCTTCGTCAACCGGGCCCGCCGGATACCGAACCCTCGTCCACGTCGAAGACGGGTGCGGATGCTCAGTGACGGGCGGTTCCGCACGGCCGGTCGGCTGGCTCCTGCTTGTCGCCGCGATGGTAGCCTGTCGGTGGTGTAGGACCAGACCCCACATTTGGTTCTTGCCAAGCCGGTCAAGGTGAACTAGAAAACCGGGCGAGCCGTGGCCCATCGAGGGAGTTTCGAGGGTTCGGCCGGGGAAGCGCGGTTTCTTCGGCGCTTCGCGTTTTCGGAAGCGGGAAGGACCCGAGAGGAGGACGAGATGAGTTTGTGGAAAACGGTGTTGCTGAGCCTGCTGTTCGCTGCGCCGCTCGCCTGCGGCGACGACGACGACAACAACCAGGACGTCACTCCGGACACCGGCGCGGACGCGGACGCGGACGCGGACGCGGACGCCGATGCGGATGCGGATGCCGACGGGGACGTCGAGGACGTGCCGACGGACACGCCGGCGGATACGCCGACGGACACGCCGACGGACACGGCCGGTTGCCCGCCGGACGACGCGACGCACATCTACATCAACGTGTCGGGCACGGTGCGGCCGATCGGCGAGGCGGACGTGAGCGGGCTGTTCCTCGCGGCCGTGGCGCCCCTGGCCGCGCTGACCGGTACGGCGACGCCGTTGGCGACGACGACGGTCCGGGCGGACGGGACGTTCCTGTTCGAGTGCCTGAACGTGAAGGAAGTGCAGATGGGGCTGGTGGTGCTGAGCGACGATGCGACGCCGGACGGTGTGGCGGGCACGTTCTTCCCGACGTTGAGCGGGGTGGGCGCCTGGTCGAGCGACGCGGAGAAGGTGGACCTGGAGAATCGTTTCGTGTTCGGCCTGCCGAACACGGTGGTGAACGCCCTCGAGGGGCTGACCGGCATCACGCCGGATACCGACGGGATGGTGATGGGCCTGGTGCTGGACGAGGCCGACGCGCCGCTGGCGGGGGCGACGGTGGGCCGTGCGGGTCCCGGTGCGCCGCTCGATGTCGCGTACCCGACGCCGGACCTTTCGGGGCTGGTGACGCCTCCGGCCACGTCGGCGAGCGGCATGTGGCTGCTCACCCGTCCGCTCGGCGGCCTGACCAACATCACGGCGACGCTGGCGGGGCACACGTTCCCGACCTACCCGGCGGCGACGCCGCGGGGCTACTGCTTCTTCGTGCCGTTCCGCGCGGAATAGCGGGAATCCCCCATGCGTAGCCTTTCCATTCCGGCCGCGGCGGCCCTGGTGGTGCTGGCGGCGGCGGGTTCCGTACGCGCCGGCGGCTTCATGATCTACGAGCACGGCTCGGCGGCCACCGGCATGACCGGCGCCCGCACCGCCCTGTGGGACGACCCGTCCTCGATGTTCTACAACCCGTCGGCGATCACCGAACTCGACGGCTTCCAGCTCTCGCTCGGAGACTCGTTGATCTTCCCGGAAATCAGCTACACCCCGAGCGGCGTGGCCTACACCTCCGCCGGCCGCGTGACGAACGCCTGCGACGCGGCGGGAAGCTGCCATCCGGCGACCACGGAGTTCTCCCTCTTCTACCCGGCGCACATCTACTTCACGGCGGAGACGGTGTCCTGGTTGCACGTGGGGCTCGGCTACAACAACCCGTTCGGGCTCGGCACGTACTGGCCGGAGGACTGGGACGGCCGGTTCACCGCCTACCAGACCTACATCGAGACGCACTTCATCCAGCCGGTGCTGGCGTTCGACGTGGCCGAACTGGTGGGGATGGACGAGCGGTACGCGTTGAGCTTCGCCGTGGGCGGCTACTACGTCTATGGCAAGGCGACGATCCACAGCAAGCTGGACGCCAGCGCGCTGTACTTCAACCCGGCGGACCCGGAGCCGGTGGCGGACATGAAGCTGGAGGGCGACGGCCACGGCGGCGGCTTCCATTTCTCGCTCTTCGCCGCCGTCAAGGACTGGGTTTCCTTCGGCGCCTCGTTCCGCAGCAGCGTGACGATGGACTTCGAGGGGACGGCGGAGTTCAGCGCTCCCGAGTCGACCTGGGGCACGCTGATGCGCAGCCTGGGCCTGCTCCCGGCAGCGACGCCGGGCAGCACGAGCATCGAGCTGCCGTGGAACATGAACTTCGGCATCGCCTTCCACGGCGTTCCGCGATTCACCTTCGCCTTCGACGCCTACGTCGCCCTGTGGCAGAGCTACGACCAGCTCCAGGTCCACTTCGACTGCGAATCGCTCGACCCGCCCAACAACTGCGGCGGCGAGTTGAACGCCGCGGCGATCTACCCGAAGAAGTGGAACACCGGCGTGCAGCTCTCGTTCGGCGTCGAGTACCGCCCGATCGACGCGATCGCGATCCGCACGGGCTACGGCTACGTCACCGACCCGAGCAATCCCGAGTACTACGACGGGATGCTGCCCGACGGGAACCGGCACCTCGTCACCTTCGGTCTCGGCTACCGCGCCCCCGAACTGTTCAAGGTCGACCTGGGCTACATGCTGGCCCTGTGGAGCGAAACCAAGGACAACGCCGTCGGCACGACGGCGGCGCCGTTCACGAACGGGCAGGCCAACGGCGAGTACGAGACGGTCACGCACATCGTCGCCCTCACCCTCGGCTTTTCCTTCGACCTCGACGGGATGACGCCGCCCCCGACCCTGGATGCCCCGGTCCTCGGCGGCGGGGAGATCTGAGCCCGCGGCTCCGGAGCGGGCGACCCTGGAACGCGCCGGCCCGCCGCGCAACGGATCCCGGACGAAGGTCGGCCTCGCCACGGCGGGAAAGGAGCGAAACCATGAACCAGCGTTGGACCATCCTGGGGGTGCTCGCCGCGGCCGCGATCGGTTGCGGCGGGGACGACGACGATCGGGACGCGACACCCGACACGGGCGCCGACGCCGATGCGGATCCGGGGGCGGACGGCGATGCGGGCGGCGACGCCGACGCGGACGTCGGACCGGACACGGAGGCGGACGGCGGGCCCGACGCGCAGGACGTCCCGGTCGACGGCCCCGGCGCCTGCCCGTCGCACGGCTACGTTCTCCGTGACGGCGAGAACGCGGGGTTCGTGGTCGATGACCTCGACCGCTCCTTCGTGCTCCGGTTGCCCGACGCCGTGCACACCGCGCCGGGACCGTGGCCGGTCGTCTTCCTCTACCACGGCTACGGCAACGAGCCGTCGCAGGTCCTCGACCTGGTCGAGTCGCTCGTCGACGCCGTCGAGTTCCCCTTCATCGCCGTCGCTCCCGACTCGGTCCCGCTCGGGCTCGGCTCGTCGCCGATGGGCTTCGAGTACGACATCCTGCTGTGGAATTCCGAGCAGAACCTCGATCTCGACCTGTTCGACGACCTGCTGGCCTGTCTGGGCGAGGCCTACGACATCGACGAGGACCGGGTGTACGTGATGGGCTTCAGCGCCGGCGGGATCATGACCAACTTCCTCGCCGTGGCGCGGCCCGACGTCCTCGCCGCGGCGGCGTCGTTCTCCGGCACCACCTTCGCCGACCCGGCCCAGGCGATCTGCTTCGGCTCGCTCTGCACCACCTGGCCCCCGTACTCGGCGACCGCCGACAAGACGGCGCTGCTCATCGCCTGGGGCGGCGAGAGCGACACCTACGAGGCGATGCCCGGACTGCTCACGGTCGACTTCAACATGCACGCCCTGGCCTCGATCGACTGGTGGACGGGCCACGGCCACAACGTCGTCGGGTGCAACCACGGTCTCGGACACGAACTCCCGCCGGACCTCGCGGGTCCGCAGTTCGTCCGCTTCTTCCGTGACCACCCCAAGGGCGTCTCGCCCGAGCCGTACGCGAGCGCGCTGCCGTCGGCCTTCCCGGCGTACTGCACGTTCCACCCCGCCGAGTAGCCGGTCGCGACGTCGGCTGCACCTCCGCCGCCGCTGCACCTTCGCCGCCGCGAACCTGGGCGAGTTGCGCCCGGTCCGACTACCGCGCGCCCTTCTTGCGCCCGAACAGCCGGCTCCACAGGCCCGGCTTCCGTCCCCGCGCGCCCGGTTCCGGCGCGCGACGCTCGCTGCCGGCGAACCGCAGGTCCGGCGTCGAGAGTTCCGCGGGGTCCGGCGGTCGCGTGAGACGTTCGATGATTTCCTGCTCGCTGTCCGGCGCCACCGCTTCCGTCGGCTCCCAGACCCCGTCGTACGCGTCGTCCGGAGGCAGGTCCTCGGCGAGCCGCTGCCGCAGCGCCTCCTCGAACGTCTGCGGAACCGCCGTGCCGGCCGCGGAGGCAGGGCTGCGGCCTTCCGCCGGGAGTTCCGGCTTCGGTTGGGGCGGCGGGGGCGGGGTCTGCGGCTTCGGTTGGGGCGGCGGGGGCGGGGTTCTCGACTGCGGCTCGGTCGCGGCCGCAGCGACCTCCGGCTTCGGTTGGGGCGGCGGGGGAGGGGTTCTCGGCTTCGGCTCGGTCGCGGCCGCAGCGGCTCCCGACCCGGACCCGGGCGGTCCGGCGACTCCGCCGGGTTTCGGCGGCGGTTTCCTCCCGGGAGCGGCGGGCGGTTTCGGTTGGGGTTTCGGCGGTCCCGCGGGCGTCTCCCGAGGTTCCTCGTCGGCGATTTCGCGGTCGACCTCCTCTGCACGCAGGTGCTTGGCGCGCCAGGCGAGGGCGGCCCGGACGACCTCTTCGCCGGAACCGTCGAGGGCCAGGAACCGGACCCCCATGCCGGATCGCTCGCCGGGTCTGGCGGGGTCGAAGGGCCTGGCCCAGGCGACGCGGCCGGTGCCGGCGATGGCGGGCGAGCCCTCCTTGAGCAGCAGTTCGAACCGGATCTCGGCGCCCTTGTCCCGCGGTTGCCGGGAGGGGACGAAGATTCCGCCCTGGCTGATGTTGGCGGCGTACCCCTCGACGAAGGAGTCGATGTCGGAGTAGCCGAGCCGGATCCGGAAGGTGGCCGCGATGCGCGGGGCGGCTGGTCTGTCGGCAGGCGATTCGGCCATGCGCGAAGGCCCTCTCGTACCCGTCATACACCCAAACGGTGCATCCGGGGTATTTTGCGGTCGGCCCGGCGAGCCGCGGCGGAACGGCGGCGTCAGCGCGGGGCCCGCAAGGTGAAGCATGCGATCTGGCCGGTGGTGCCGAGGCGCAGGGGCGGGCCCCAGAACCCGGTGCCGTCGGTCACGTACAGCCAGGTGCCCGCGTGCCGGTGCAGTCCCGCGACGTACGGCTGTTGCAGGTACACCATCGGCACCCAGGGCCAGAACTGTCCCCCGTGGGTGTGGCCCGCCAGCACCAGCCCCACGCCGTGCGCGGACGCCTCGAAGATCGCCCTGGGCTGGTGTGCGAGCAGCACGATCGGCGGGTCGCCGGCGATTCCGCGCAGCGCGGCGTCGAGGTCGGGGCCGTGGCCGGCGGCGAAACCGCGCGAGCTGTGGTCGTCGATCCCTGCCAGCACGAGCCGCGCATCGATCGGCCCGACCGACACGTGCTCGTTGTGCAGGACGCGAATGCCGAGCGTCGGCAGATGCGCGAGCCACGCCCCGACGCCGGAATAGTACTCGTGGTTGCCGGTGACGAAGTAGACCCCGTACTTCGCTCGAAGATCCCGCAACGGCTCCACCACCTCGCGCAGCGTCTCGACGTCGCCGTCCACCAGGTCGCCGGTCAGCGCCACGACGTCGGGCCGCAGTTCGTTCGTGCGCCGGACGACGTCCTCCAGCCAGTCGCGCCCGAGCGTCGGGCCGAGGTGCAGGTCGCTGAGCTGCGCGATGGTGAATCCATCGAGCGCCCGAGGTAGGTTCGGCAGTTCGACCTCGTGCCGCACGACCGCCGGCGGGCGCCGCGCGAAGTACAGGCCAATCAGCGCGGCGACCAGCGCGACCCCGGACGCCGCCAGCGCGCTCCAGCGGAACCAGAGCAGCCGCCGCTCCGGGTCGGCGAGCCACCAAACCGAACGCGCGGCCTTGGCCCAGACCCACGACCCGAACCGCGCCAGATCGGCCAGGCCGAGCAGGAACAGCAGCAGGACCAGCAGCCCCATCCAGAAGTAGGGCAGGAACAGCACCCAGCGGGAGACGTCTGGAACCAGCGTCCGGCTCAGCAGGAAGGACGCCGGCAGCATGAGCGCCAGAGCGATCGCGACCCACTGGCTCGCGTGGCGCCATGCGCCCGGCAGGCCGGTGTCGTGCGCCAGCCGGCGCCAGAGGTAGAAGTGCGACCCGGCGACGAACAGCGTGACCGCCAGGAGGAACAACCCGAACTGCAACCACCGCGCCATGCGCCGCTTCCTCCGGCAGCCCGACGTCGCCGCGCCCGAGCGCCTCCGCCTCGGCCCCCCAAGAAACGACCCACAGCGTGCGCACTTCGCGGACGGTCGTCAATCCTGAGAGGTCGCGGCGTTCCGGCCGCCTTGCCTCGGCCGCGGCATCCGTACCGCGGCCTCCGCGGGAAGCGCCGGTCCTAGCGAGGATACGGCAGCCCGTACCGCAGCACGGCGCCGAGGCCGTCGTCGTCGTCGGGCGCGGGAGCGGCGTACTCCGACACCGGCGGGGGGACCGGCGCGCCGTACTCGGTGATCGGTCCGGGCAGCGGCACCATGTACTCGGGCACCGGCTCCACCCCGTACGCCGGCACCGGCGGCGGCTCGACCGCGTACATCGGACGAACGACAGGCTCCGGAACCCCGTACTCGGGCACCGGCTCCACCCCGTACGCCGGCACCGGAGGCGGAACGTCGTCCCGTCGTCGCGCATCGTCGGGTTCCCCCGCGTCGCGGTCGTCGTGGTGCCGATCCTCCCCCGGCGCGCCGCGCCAGACCCGCCCGCTCCCGTCCTCGCCGCTCCGCGTCGCGTCCGCCGGTTCGGGTCTCGCGTCGTGGTCCCCGCCGCCGCGCCAGACCCGTCCCGACCCGTCCGCCGCCGGCGGTTCCCGGGCATCGGCTGCGCCGTCGGTCCGGTCCGGCGCGCGTGCGCTTGCCGTGTCGCCGTCGTCCGGAGCGGTCGCGCCGGCGTCCTCCTCCGCCGCCACGCCGTCCCGAGGATGCTCGACCGGTGCCTGTCGGGCGCCGGAGCAGGCCTTCATCGGGAGCGCCGCCAGGGCCGTCATCACCAGGGTGCGGATCATCCTGGCCGACCGGACCCTCGGCCTTGGCGCTCCTTCGATTGTCTCGTCATCCAGGCGGGTTGCGGTATCTTCTCTTTTCTCTCGCTTCACCATTCGATGCGCCTCCGGTTCGTTTCCGTCCAGGTGCTGCAGTCGTACGCATGACGACGGGTCGCGGGTCTTCCCGGCGGGGCGGGGCGGGGCGGGGCGTCGCCACTTGACGGCCGGACCGGTCTCCCGTACCTGTGCGGTCCGCGAGGAGGCTCCGATGAAGGACGCGACCCGGCTCGGCGTCCCGAAGCCGCTGTTGGCGCGGTGGCTGGCGCCTGCGGGCGCGCCGGAAGGGCGGCGGGTGACCCGGGACGGCGCGGATGTTCTCGCCGTGCCCGGGCGATATTGCGTGACGTACATCCTCGTGGCGCCCGACGGTCTCGGCATTGTCGATGCGGGCTCGCACGCCGACGTGCCGCGGATCCTGGAGGCGATCGCCTGGCTCGGGCGCTCGCCCGGCGACGTGCGCTGGGTGATGCCGTCGCACCTGCATTTCGACCACCTGATGGGTCTCGATGCGCTCGCCCGGCGCCTCGGCGCCCCGATCGCGCTCGGCGCCGTCGCGCACGCGACCGTCACCGGGGGACGTGCGCCGCGTTTCCCCGCCTGGCCGTACCTCTGGCGTGCGCTGCCGACCTGGCCGTTGCAGGGGCTGCCGTTCCCGCCGCGGGAGGACTGGCGCGAGGGGCTCGACTTCGGCTTCCCGTGGGGTCGCAACCGGTTCCGGGCGCCGGTGCTGCCTCCGCTGGCCCACGGGTCGGCGCTGGCGGGTTTCCCCGGCTGGCGCCTGTGGGACGGGCCGGGACACGCCGACGACGCGATCCTCCTGCACCACGCCGAGGCCGGCTTCCTGGTGTGCGGCGACACGGTCCGGAACTTCTTCGGCGGCGAGTGGAACCCGCTGGTGTGCGGCCGGAACGACGAGCGGCTGACGCGCGCCCTGATCCGCTCGCTGCACGTGACCGCGATCTTCCCCGGCCACGGTCCGATCCTCGAGGGTCCCGGCGTCGTCGCGCGCCTGCGGCGGTTGCCGCCCTGGATGCCCTAGGATGCGACCGCGGGGCGCGCCCGCCGCCGCCCGGAGGTTCGACGACCGATGAGAGTGGCGCTCAAACTGACGCTCGCCCTGGTCGTGGGGATCGCCCTGGTGCAGGCCGCCTACGGCTGGTCGCGGATCCGGCGCGAGAGCGCGCTGTTCGAGGAGGACATGCGGCGCGACCACCGCGTGCTGGGCAAGGCGCTCGCGGTCACCCTCGCCCACGTCTGGAGCCAACAGGGGCGTGCGGCCGCCCTGGAAGTGCTGGAGGACGCCAACATCCAGCACAGCCATGTCGATATCTCCTGGGTGGGGCTCGACGGGGTGGGGCTCGACGAGTCGTCCGGCGCCGGGGAGCCGGCGGTGCGGGAGTTGCGGGCGGCGGCCGAGGCGGGTCGGGAGTGGGCTCGGATCCGCAACGGTGCGGCGGACGAGGACCGGTTGGACACCGTCGTGCCGGTGCTCGTGGGGGGCGAGATGGTCGGCGCGGTGCGGCTGTCGGAATCGATGGCGCCCCGGCGCGAGTACGTGCGGACGAGCATCGTGCGGGCCGTCTCGGCCGCCGGGCTCAGCGTCGGCGTCAGCGCCGGATTCGTGCTGGTGCTGGGGTTCTGGTTCGTCGGCCGGCCGATCCGCGGACTCGTCCAGCAGGCGCGGCGCATCGGCGGCGGGGACCTGTCGGTGCGCGGCCGGTCGCGCCAGCGCGATGAGATCGGTATGCTGGCCCGGGAACTCGACGCGATGTGCGATCGGCTGGCCGAGGCGCGCGATCGCGTGGCGGCCGAGACGGCGAGCCGGCTTGCGGCGCTGGAGCAGCTCCGCCACGCCGAGCGGCTGACCACGGTGGGGAAGCTCGCCGCCGGGGTGGCGCACGAACTCGGCACGCCGCTCAACGTGGTGCTCGGCCGCGCCCGGATGATCGCCTCGGGCGAGGTTGTCGACGCCGCCGCCCGCGACAATGCCCGCATCGTGGCGGACCAGGCGGAGCGGATGGCCCTGACGATCCGCCATCTGCTCGACTTCGCCCGGCATCGTCCCGCGCAACGCGCCGTCACCGACCTCGCGCCGCTCGTCGAACAGGTCCAGGTCCTGCTGACCCCCCTGGCCCGCAAGCGCAACGTACACCTGCGGCTCGAAACCGGCGAGCGACCGTGCCGGGCCTTCGTGGACGCCGCGCAGTTCCAGCAGGCGCTGACCAACGTCGTCGTCAACGGCATCCAGGCGATGAACGGCGGCGAACTGACCGTTTCGCTGTCGCAGACGCGACGTTCCGCCCCCGAACAACCCGACCGTCCGCCCCGCGAGCACGCGTGCGTGACCGTGACCGACCGGGGCCCCGGCATCCGCCCCGACGTCCTGCCCCGCATCTTCGACCCGTTCTTCACGACCAAGGAGGTCGGCGAGGGCACCGGCCTCGGGCTGTCCGTCGCCTACGGCATCCTGCGCGACCACGACGGCTGGATCGATGTCCGGAGCGAGCCGGGCCGCGGCGCCTCCTTCTCGCTCTGGCTGCCCATGGAGGGACCGTGATGGACGGACGCGTCCTGCTGATCGACGACGATCGCGCGCTCTGCGAAATGCTCGTCGAGGGGCTCGGCCGGCGGGGCTGGAGCGCCGAGTTCCGCCAGTCCGGCGAGGCGGGCCTGGCGGCCCTCGCCGCCGAGGAGTTCGACGTCGTCGTCACCGACCTCGCGATGCCCGGGATCGGCGGACTGACGTTCTGCGAACGCGCCGTCGCCAACCGGCCTGACGTCCCGGTGATCGTTCTCACCGCCTACGGCAGCCTCGAGACCGCAATCTCCGCGATCCGCGCCGGGGCCCACGACTTCATCACCAAGCCGGTGGAGATCGACGACCTGGCCCTGGCCGTCGGCCGCGCCGCTCAGCACCGTGCCCTGCGCGACGAGGTGCGCCGCCTGCGCCGCGCCCTCGACGAGAGCCGCGGCTACGAGGAGCTGGTCGGCGAGAGCGCCCCGATGCGCGAGGTCTACACCCTGCTCGACCGCATCGCCGACACCGAAACCTCCGTCCTGATCACCGGCGAGAGCGGCACCGGCAAGGAACTGGTCGCGCGCGCCCTGCACCGGCGCAGCCGCCGCCGCGACCGGCCGTTCGTCGCCGTCTCCTGCGCCGCCATCCCGGAAACCCTGCTGGAAAGCGAACTGTTCGGCTGCGCCCGGGGCGCCTTCACCGACGCCCGCGAGGACCGCCCCGGCCTGTTCGTCCAGGCCGACGGCGGTACCCTGTTCCTCGACGAGGTCGGCGAACTGCCTCTCGGACTGCAACCCAAGCTGCTGCGCGCCCTCCAGGAACGCGCCGTCCGACCGCTCGGCGGGTCCAGCGACGTGCCGTTCGACGTCCGCCTCGTCACCGCCACCAATCGCGACCTCGAAGCGATGGTCGAGGAGCGCACGTTCCGCGAAGACCTGTTCTTCCGCATCCACGTGGTCCACATCCACGTCCCGCCGCTGCGCACCCGGGGCGGCGACATCCTGCTCCTCGCTCAACGCTTCCTCGACGCCGCCGCCGCCCGCTCCGGCAAGCCGGTCCGCTCGATCGCCCCCGCCGCCGCCGAGAAACTCCTCGCCTACACCTGGCCCGGCAACGTGCGCGAACTGCAGAACTGCATCGAACGCGCCGTCGCCCTCACCGCCTTCGACCGGATCACCCCCGACGACCTCCCCGAGAAGATCCGCAACTACCGCCCCTCCCACGTCGTGGTCGCCGGCCACGACCCGAGCGAACTCCCGCCGCTCGAGGAGGTCGAACGGCGCTACATCCTGCGCGTCCTCGAAGCGACCGCCGGCAATCGCACCCTCGCCGCCCAGGTCCTTGGTCTCGATCGAAAGACGCTCTACCGCAAGCTCCAACGCTACGGCGATGCGCCCGAGCGCCCGAAGAATGCGGAGGAATAGGGTCCGACTCCGGTTTCCGCCTTGCAGACTCCGACGCGTACCGCGGCGCCGTCGTTCCACCCGGCAGCGCCCCCCGAACGGTCCGCGCCGACAGTGCAACCGCCGAACCGCTCGCGAGGCGGAACTCCCTGCGGGGCAGAATGCCCCAAGTCGTCCGCCGGAATCCAACTTGCGGTCTTCACATCTCTTTCCGCTGGCCCAGCCCGGACCTCTTCCGTCTTCGGGGCAGCCATCCCCGATCCTTCTCCGGGGCCGGGCCCCTGATTTCGACGGGTTGCCGATGGCACGCCGGACGCATCGGCGGGTCGCCGATGCCCGGGCTGCGCATACTGCTCGTGGAAGACAACCCGGACCTCCGACAGCTGCTGCGGGAGGTGCTGCACAACCTGAGCGCCTCGATCGTCGAGACGGCCGGTGGAACTCCCATGCTTCAGGCACTGGCCGCCGAGGGGCCGTTCGACCTCATCGTCGCCGACGTCCGCAACTCCGGATCCGACGGATTGCGGTCGCTGTCGCTGGCACGTGCGGTCGGCATGGAGACGCCGTTCCTGGTGCTGACCGCCTTCGGCGACCCGGACATGCGGGCCCGCGTGGCCGAGCTGGGCCGTTCGGAGCCGATCGAGAAACCGTTCGACACGCAGGAACTCCTGCAGCGCGTGCGGCGCCTGGTGCGGGTGTCGGCCGAAACCCCGGTGGGTCCTGGAGGCGACGACGGCTGAAACCGTCCTGTGGAGAGGAGGAACCATGCGAAGCATCGTGAACCTGACGCTGTGGACCGCCCTGCTCGCCCTCGGAACGACCGCCTGCGGCCCCGAGTACCCGGAGTGCGAGGAGGACGAGGACTGCAAGGAGGTGCATCCCGACGAGTGGTGCGTGAACAACCTGTGCGTGAAGTGCCGCAACGACCAGGACTGCCGGGTCGGCCAGGAATGCCGGGACGGCGCGTGCCGCGACATCCCCGGCTACTGCGACGCCGAGCGGCGCTGCCCGATGGGCCAGGTCTGCCGCGACAACCGCTGCTCGCCGTGCCTGAGCGACGAGGAGTGCGGGCCGGGCATGGTGTGCCGGAACGGCACCTGCACTCCG
>Ga0073932_1000544_pt1 | contig 92029 bp, 71 predicted proteins | sample DewCreD2012metaG_FD_76967 | JGI IMG/M metagenome (GOLD analysis project Ga0073932, IMG submission 76967) | Hot spring sediment bacterial and archeal communities from British Columbia, Canada, to study Microbial Dark Matter (Phase II) - Dewar... ...
AGAAGCCTGCACCCGAAGAAGAGCCTCGGCCGTGTCGGGAAGAACGTCTCAAGTCAGCTCTTTGAGGAAGGAGACTGGAAGTACCGCGGGCTCCGGGCAAGATCGGAGCCTGTCTCGGGCTGGACACCACAAACGCTCAGGCCCGGCAAAGCCTGCGCCTCCGCATTGTTCTTGGAATCCAGCAAGCCTGTCAGGGCCGGGCCGAATCGGGCAGCACCTCAATCCGAACCAGGTTTTTCGGATCCAGGTACTTTCTCGCCACTCGTTTCACGTCGGTGGCTGACACGGCCTGGATTTTTTCGGCGTATTCCTTGTAAGCCTCCGCCCCCAATCCGTAAAGCTCGTCATGAGCCAGGAGCGCGGCCTGGGCGGACTGTGTCTGCAGTCCCAGTTCGTACGCTCCGATGAGGTAGTTTTTCGCCCGTGCGAGTTCTTCCTCGGAGACTGCCTTGTCGCGGATCCTGCCCAGATGTCTGAGAATGCCCTTTAGGGCCCGGTCTCGCTTTTCCGGGCTTGTGGCGATGTAAACGCCCACCGCGCCCGGCTGCATACCCTCGCGGGTGAACGAGCTGACCGAATAGGCCAGACTCTGCCTGTCCCTCAAGTCCATGAAAAGCCTTCCCCCTTGGCCTGAGAGAATGGCATCCAACACCGAAAGAGCGAACCGGTCCGGATCTGCGTGGACCGTGCCTCGACTGCCCACCACAAGATGAGCCTGGAGTTTCTCGGCGGAAACGGCACGGGAGGACTCACGCTTAGGCTTGGTGTTGCAGGGAGATCCTGCCGGGACGGTGCCCTCCGGACCGTGAGCCGGCAAGGGTTCAAAGAGGACCCGTGCCATTTCGATCGCTTTCTCAGCCGTTACGTCGCCCGCGATAGCCAGGACGAAATTTTTGCCCACAGCGTACTTCCTGTAATGGGCCAAGAGATCTTCTCTGCCGAGTTTTCGAACGGTGTCCAGGGTTCCCAGCGGATCCATGCCGTAAGGGCAGCCCGGATACAGGCTGCTCCAAAAAAGCTGGAAGGCGCATCGTGCGAGGTTGTCCTCTTGGTTCTGAATGGCGGCGAGGATGTCCTGTCGTTTCTTTTCGAGTTCTTCTTCCGGAAAGGCTGGGTGGAGCAGGCAGTCGGCGAAAAGTCGAAGGGCTGGGGCGAAGTTCCAGCTCACCACCTCGGCCTGAAGGCCGAAACTGTCCCGTCCGGAAAATCCGGACAAAGACCCTGCCAGGGACTCGATTTCCTCGGCAATTTGGACGGCCGATCGGTTTGATGTCCCCTGGGTCAGCATGCTGGCCATGAAATTGCCTACGCCGTTGGTTTCGGCCGTTTCGGCCGGAAGCCCGGCCAGAAAAGCCGCGTAGAGAGCCACGACGGGCACCTCGTGGCTCTCCTTGACCAGAAGGCGGCCGCCGTTGGCGAGGGAAATCCTCAAGACCCTTCGGGAGAGGGCGTCCTGTACGCCCGCCTGCCGGCCGGCTGCTGGGGCCGAGGACTCCTCGTAACGAGCGGTGAGGATCTCGCGAAGTCGCTCCTCTGTCCAGGCCGAGTCGTCCGAGGCAGGCTGGAGAACGGCAAGGGTCGCATTTGATGGTTGGAGGTACTTTCGGCTCACTGCTAGGAGGTCCTGGACGCCGATCGACCGGAGGGCATCCAGATACTTTCGGCCAAAATCCAGATCGCCGCAGAGGGCTTCGTAGCTGGCCAGTTCCCGGGCCTGCCCTTGTGCGGTTTCCTGCTGATAGATGAAGTCGCTTTCGATCTGGGCCTTGGCTCTCCTGAGTTCGTCCTCGCCCACCGGTTCTGAGGCCATGCGAAAGGCCTCGCGCAACAGGTCGCTGAGAGCTTCTTCGAGGTTGGAAGGCTCCAGGGTGGCGCTGATCATGAACATCCCGGGATCTGCCGGCGTCATGGAGAAGGCCCCAACGGTGTTGACCACTCTTTTTTTCATGCGGAGAGCCTGGTACAGCCGGGAACTTCTGCCCCCGCCGAGAACCTGGGCGAGAAGATCCAAGGCCGGCACGTCGGGATGGGCGATCCCCGGGATGTGGAATCCCAAACGAACGTATGCCTGTTTCACGTCTGCCAGGAGCACGATGGCGCGAGGCTCGCGCTGGGGCGGCTCCTGGATTCGGACACGCTCGGGTGCGGGACGCGCCTTGATCTTGGCCAGCCTGGCTTCCAAGGCCGGCAGCAAGCGCTCGGTCTCCACGTCTCCGACTACGACCCAGACCACGTTGGAGGGCACGTACCACCTCCTGTAAAAGTCCAGGATCGTTTCCCTTGTCACGGCCTGAACTGTCTCGGCCCTGCCGATCACGGGATTCCGGTAGGGATGGGCTTCGTAGGCCCGCATGAAGAACGCTTCCGAAAGCCGGGAATTCGGGATGTCGCGGGAACGGCGGATCTCCTCGAGGACGACCTCCTTTTCCTTTTCGAGCTCAGCTGGGTCGAAAGTGGCGTTCTCCAGAATGTCGGCCAGAATGTCCACGCCCAGGTCGACGAACCGGGACGCTATGTCGACGAAGTAGACGGTCTGGTCCCAGGAAGTGTAGGCATTGATGTCTCCGCCAGCAGCTTCGATGGCTCTGGCGATGGAGCCCACTGGCCGTGTTCGGGTGCCCTTGAAAAGCATGTGCTCGTGCAGATGAGCCATCCCCGCCTCGTCGTTCCTCTCGGCCGTGCTCCCCACTCGGACAAGAGCCTGAATCGATACGACCGGGGCGGAGTGGTTTTCCTTGACGATCACGACCATCCCGTTCGGGAGAACGCGCCGGACTGGCTCCGGTGATGCCGCGCCGGCCCGCGCTCCGGGAACAAAGAAAAGTAGCAGAAGACCAACGACGGCCGCTCTCAACCAATCGCGCCTCCCTGCCCGAGCGGTTTCGGGGTGCGTGGAAATTTTTCGATCAGTATGCAAAAGGCGGCGGACGCCTGGGTTGACAGCAGCGACCAAATTCATGTTTTGCCTTTCCTGCTATCGGCCTTTTGGATGCTTCCTTTTTGGTTTTGGGACGGAGCCGAGAGGTTTGCGTTCCTTCCGGCGAGATCGCACCGCCCTTGTCTTTTGTTGAATATCCATTTCTCGAGATTCCATCGCCCGCAGGGCTTTCACCGTGACGCCGGTCAGGGCATATCGGTCTAAGGAATTTCGATGTATCCACTTGAGCGAGAGTTCCCCGGTCCGGACGCTTGAGGGCCGCTGGATCGGGCGGGCGGTACAGACCACGAGTGAGATCCGTTCGAGAAAGTGGGTATACCCGTGGTCGAGACAGAGAGGATTCGTTTGAGGGACAGGCGAGATTTCCACGATTCGCGATAGAGCGCCTTTGAGCCTCTCCCAGGCGCTGGATTCGGTTTCGCCTTTTTCCAACGTTTGGGCCGGAAGTTCCCACAGTCCGCCGAGAAGACCATCGGGCTGTCTCTTTTGAAGGAGAAGAGCGCCGCGGTGTATCACCGCGGCCATCACCCGGTGGCGGATGGGCAGGGGCGGCCTGGTCCTGCGCGCGGGATACAAGGATGTCCGGCCTTTCTGATAGGAGCGGCAATAGCGGGCTATCGGACAGCGGCCGCACTTTGGCGAGCGCGGCAGGCAAAGCACAGCGCCGAGATCCATCAGGGCCTGATTGAAGAGAGATGCTTTTCCTTTGGGCAGGAGCCGGTCTGCGAGCCTCTGGAGCCGGGCGCGGTCCGCAGGGAGGGTGGGATCCCAGGAGAGGCAGAACACACGGCAAAGCACCCGGGCCACGTTTCCATCCAAGACCGCCGCGTTCTTGTGGAAGGCGATGCTGGCGATGGCCCTGGCCGTATACGGGCCGATGCCGGGCAGGCGCTCGAGGGCCCGGACATCGTCCGGAATTTTTCCATTCAGTTCGTTTACGACCTCTCGGGCGGCCCGGTGGAGGTTCCTTGCCCGGCCGTAATAGCCGAGTCCCTGCCAGGCTGCCAGAACCTCGTCCAGGGATGCCCTGGCCAAGGAATCCAGAGTGGGAAATCTCTCTAAGAAAGCCTCGTATCGGGGGCTGACGGTTTCCACCCGGGTCTGCTGGAGAAGAATCTCTGCCACCCAGATCCGGTAGGGATCCCGGGTCCTCCGCCACGGAAGGTCTCTCCGGCACCTGTTGTACCACCGGAGAAGATCGGCTTGTATGGTGGAAGGCCTGGAACCAAGAGCCACGGACGACCAGATCCCTTGCAGGAAGTTGCCGGAAGCCGCCGCAGATGAAATATCGGCTCCGCGACGGGGGTCGATCAGGAGGGGCGCGGGCTTCCCCATTTCACCTTCTCGAAAAAAGTTTGGTGCAGAGGCCCGTTGGTAGCGATCACACCGGTCGACCCCAGTCCGAGGGGCTCGCCCTGGCGGTCCGTGCACACACCACCGGCCTCCTGTACGATGAGCATGCCTGCGGCGTAGTCCCAAGGGGACAGCTCGTACTCGAAATAGGCATCGGCCCGGCCGCAGGCGATCCAGCAGAGGTCTAGGGCCGCGCTGCCCGTCCTGCGGATTCCCTGGATTCCGGCTCGAAGCAGATCCCGGATGCCCTTCAGCGTCCTGTCCATGAGGGCCCCCCGGTTGTAGTGGAATCCCGTGATCACAAGGCTATCCCTGATCGTCCGGGTCGCAGAGGTGCGAATCCTTTCGCCGTTCAGCGTGGCTCCCTTTCCGCGAACGGCGCAGAACATCTCCCGTCGGATGGGATCGTAGACAACGCCCACGAGGACCGTTCCTTTTTCGGCGTAGGCGATAGAAACGCAAAAGTGGGGGAAACGGTGAACGTAGTTGTTCGTGCCGTCCAGGGGATCGACGATCCACAGTTCACAGGTTTCCGAAGCCTTTTCGGGGTGCAGTTCTTCTGAGAGGAACTGGGCAGCCGGAAAACGGCTGCGGATGCGCCTGAGGATCGCTTTTTCCGCCTTCAAGTCGGTCGTGGTGACGAGATTGTAGGAGAGCGCTGCCTTGTGCCTAACCGTTATCCGGCTGTATGACCTGAGCGCGATTGCGCCTGCCTCTCTGGCCGCTTGCTTGGCCACATCCAGCCTGTGCCTCATCGTGCTGCCCTCCGCCTCGCGTGGATACAAGGGCTTGCCGGTTCGAAAACGTCCCAGGATCCTGGATTGTGAAGGCGATCCGGCACCGAGTCAATCATGCTCCTGCCTGGTTCAAGGTGCGGGCGTTTGTATTCCCTTCGCCTCGCTGTCATCATAAAAACAAAAGGAGAAACTCTCCGTTCTTGTCGAGACGAGGCCAGGCCATGAAGCCGACACGTGATCAGTTCGTTCGTTACAGCCGGCAGCTCATCCTTCCCGAGGTTCAATGGGAAGGGCAGAAGAAGCTTCTCGACGCCAAGGTTCTCCTGGTCGGCTTGGGCGGTCTGGGATCCCCCCAGGCCCTGTACCTGGCCGCGGCCGGAGTCGGAACCCTCGGCCTGCTGGACGGCGACCGCGTGGACATCACGAATCTTCAGCGGCAGGTCATCCATTCGACCGAGGACGTGGGCCGACACAAGGTGGATTCTGCCGAGCGACGGATCACGGCGCTGAACCCGGAAGTCAAGGTGCGGAAACACAAGGAGTGGATTCGCTCAGACCATGCCTTGGAGATTCTCCGCGAATACGACATCATCGTGGACTGCACGGACAACTTCCCTGCCCGGTATCTTCTCAACGACGCTTGTGTCATGCTTGGCAAGCCTCTCGTGCACGGAGCGATCTACCGTTTTGAAGGCCAGGCCACCGTCTTTCATCCTGCCTGCGAGGGGCCGTGCTATCGTTGCCTGTTCCCGACCCCGCCGCCCCCCGATGCCGTTCCTTCCTGCGCGGAGGCGGGGGTCATGGGCGTGCTGCCGGGGCTCGTGGGCATGATCCAGGCCAGTGAGGTCATGAAGCTGATTCTCGGCAAGGGTCGGCCGCTGCGCGGCAGACTGCTGTTTTGTGACGCTCTGTCCATGACCTTTCACGAGATCGCCATTCAAAGGGACCCCAAGTGCCCGGCATGCGGCGATCACCCCACGATCCGGGAGCTGATCGATTACGACTTGTTCTGCGGATTGCGGTCTGCCGCCGGGGGCGCGGAGCCTGCAGCCGCTGCGGCTGAGCGCCCTGTCGAGAGCCTGAGGGTCGTGGACCTCGACAGGATCTTGCGGACGGGCGAACCAGTGGTTTTCCTGGACGTGCGGGACGAATGGGAGCGGGCCCTTTACCCGCTTGCAAAGGCGGTTCAGATTCCCCTGGGCGAACTCAAGTCCAAATGGGAGACCCTCGAGCCCTACCGAGACAAGCGGATCGTTGTCTGCTGCCTTTTCGGGTTCAAGAGCCAGCACGCTGTGCGGTTCCTCAGGGACAGGGGTTTTCACAATGTCTGGAACCTGCAGGGCGGGCTCGAGGAGTGGTCCGCTTTCCAGGAGGAGTCCTGAAAAGGGGGCGCTTCAGAGAGCGTCGAGAAGGAAGGTTGCCCGCCGCATCCTTTGTTCGACCTTTCTCACGTGCCTGAGGTACGAGGCGCTCCGGCTTCGCGGGTTCCACTTCGAAGGACGCGAAAGACTTGCTGCCAGGAGCGCGGCTTCCCGCTCGGAGAGATCCGAGGCGTGCTTGCCGAAATACGCAAGAGAGGCCGCTTCTGCACCGTAGATCCCCTCGCCGAATTCCACGACATTAAGATAAATCTCCAGGATCCTGCGCTTCGTGAGATGCTGCTCCAACTGGCGCGCGAGCAAGGCTTCCTTGATCTTTCTGATTGGGTTCCTGGACGGGGAGAGCCAGAGATTCTTGGCCAGTTGCTGGGTGATCGTGGAGGCTCCACGGGGAAATTCCTTTTCTTCCAGGGAGTCCCGGATGCTGTTGCGGATTTCTTCGAAATCGAATCCTTTGTGGGAAAAGAAATTCACGTCTTCCGACACGAGGACCGCATGCTTTAGGCAGGTCGCGATCCGATCGTAGGGCACCCAGATCCAGCGCAGAGGAGGCTTTTCCCCGGATCGGCCTCGCTTCTCGAGGTAGCGGTCGATGAAGGCCGTGCTCTTGGGGTTCCGGACCGCAAGGTCGCCCACGTCAGGCCAGTTCAGAACCTCCAAAACGATCCAGACGGCAGCCAGCAGCGCGAGGAGGGAAAAGAGCCAGGAGGGCCGCCGGGCCGAACCGTCAGCCGGAATTCTGCGCAAGGCCTTTCTCATACCAGGGGCCGCTCTTTACATCTTGTCGGATCCATTGAAGAATAGCCTTTGTCGAAGCGCTTGGGAAGGGGCGGGGACCGGCATCATGATCACGATCTACCTGCTTTCCGGGTTGCGGGAGAGCGCGGGCACACACGAACTTCGGATGTCCCATCAAGGGACGGTTTCGGCTCTTCTCAAAAATCTTTGCGGCCGGCACGGCCCGGCTTTTTCAGGGATCGTGTTTCCCTGCGGTGAGGCGGAAGGCCGGAATCCGTTTCTCAAGATTCTCGTGGACGGCGCGGACATCCAGGACGCCGACCCGGAGCTTTCGGGGGACGAGACGATCTTTCTCTTCCTGCCGATCGCGGGAGGATGAAGGATGTCCGGCCGGCTTCGCATCGGCTTTCTGTCCACGCTGTACCACACCTCCCATCTCATCCGGCAGGATTCTCTGATCGAGAAGAAGCTCGGAGTTCAAAGCCTGTGGCGTCTCTACGGTACGGGACCGGCCATGGTGGAAGCCTTTCGACGGCAGGAGATTGACCTGGCCTTCATCGGTCTGCCGCCGGCCATGATCGGGATCTCGACCGGCGTTCCCCTCGTGTGTATCGGGGGCGGACACGTGGAAGGGACGTTGATCGTCGGAGGCCCGTCTTTCCGGTCGCTCGAGGAAAGCAGGAGCCTCGGCGATTTCCTGGTCCAGTTTCAGGGCCTCAAGGTCGGCATTCCCTCTCGAGGGTCGATTCACGACGTGATTTTCCGGCATCTTCTGGAGCGCCAGCAAGTCGCGGGCGTGAAGATCGTCAACTACAGTTGGGCGGATCTCATTCTCCATGGACTGCGCAAGAAAGAGGTGGACGCAGCGGTCGGGACGCCGCCTTTGGCCGTACTGTGCGAAAAAGAGTTCGGGATGCGCGTCCTGGCAGGACCTCAGGGGCTGTGGCCCTTCAACCCGAGTTACGGCATCGTGGCCACCCGGCGTGCCCTGGAGGATGAGGCCTCTGAAATCCTGGAGGGTTTCCTGGAGGTCCACGAGGAATGCTGCAACCTCCTGCGGGAATGCCCTGGCGAGGCCGCCCGAACGGTGAGTCTCGCCCTTCCCGGGGTGGAGGAAGCCTTTGTTCTGAGAACGCTGGAAGTTTCCCCGCGCTACTGCGCTTCCCTTCCCGGGTCGTACGTGCGTTCTTGCCTCGAGTTCGGGCCGGTTCTGGCCCGTATGGGCTACATGGAAAGACTGCCGGCGGAGAGTGAGATATTCGATCTTCGGCTCATCAGTAAAGTCCATCCCGGAGCTCACCACTACGGCGAATAGGACGGCTGGGAAGGGCCGTACCGGTCCCGTCTGCTGTCCGGGCATTTGACAGAAAGACAAAGGGCCCGTAATCTAGGAAGTAGGCGCATTTGTTCAGCGCTGGATCTCCGAGCCTTTCCGCCCGCGACCCGTTGGGGGAGGGCGGAAGGCCATTGGGTTCTGCTGGAAACGGCAGGGCCTCCCGTGCTTGGAAAGGAGGTCTCGGCGGAAGTTCAGGCCGACCTCTGAAGGAATCACGGGGTCGGCCTTTTTTTCTCCGAAGTTCCCTTGGAAAGGGAAAGAGGCATGAACGTCCTGACCCACGTGGATCCGAAGGGCTCGGCCAGAATGGTCGATGTGGGTGGAAAGAGGGTGACGCGCAGGATCGCCAGGGCCTCGGCCTTGGTGCGCATGGCGGCCGCCACCCGGGAGGCCGTCGTCCGGGGCGATCTGCCGAAAGGGGAGGTCTTCGGCACGGCCCGGGTCGCGGGGATTCTTGCGGCCAAGCGCGTCCACGAACTCATCCCCATGACCCATGCGCTTCCGGTGGACCTTGTGGATGTTTCCTTTGAGCCGGTGGAGGAGGGCATTCGGGTGCTCACGGAAGTGAGGGTCCGGGCCCGCACCGGCGTGGAGATGGAAGCCCTGACCGCGGCTGCCGTGGCTGCTTTGACGATCTACGACATGGCAAAGGCCGTGGAGAAGGGGATGTCGATCTGCGATGTGCGGCTCGAAATCAAAAGCGGAGGGCGGAGCGGTACGTGGCGCCGCCCCCAGGAGGGCTCGTATGGCGACGGGAAGGATCGTCTCGATCAATCTGAGCAGGGAAAAGGGGACTCCCAAAAGCCCGGTCGAGGAGGCGGTTCTCATCGAGAACCACGGAGTGGAGGGAGACGCGCACGCTGAACCCGGTGTCCGACAGGTGAGCCTCCTGTCTCTGGAGAGCATCGAACGGGCGAAGGAATCCCTCGGGCAGAGGGCAAGACAGGCTTCGGTTGTTCTCGATCCCGGCGTCTTTGCCGAGAATCTCACCACCGAGGGAATCGACCTATCGAGTCTTAGGCTGGGATCGCTCCTCAGGATCGGCGGAGAAGTCTTGCTCAGGGTGAGCAAAATCGGCAAGGAATGCCACCATGGGTGCGTCATTTTCCGTCAGGTGGGCGATTGCATCATGCCCCGACAGGGGATCTTCTGCGAGGTTCTTCAGGGCGGCCGGATACGGAAAGGAGACACCATTGAGCGCATCCCAGTGTAACGACTCCGCCGTAAGACGGGTGGACACGCTTCGGATCTCGGTCACGGATCGCTGCAACCTTCGCTGTGTGTACTGCATGCCTCGCGAGGGTGTGCCTTTGATCCCTTGCGAAGAGATTCTCCGTTACGAGGAGATCCTGAGAATCGTGACATGCGGGGTGCGCCTGGGCATACGAAAGCTGAGAATCACGGGTGGGGAGCCTCTGGTCCGCAGGGACGTCGTGGACCTCGTGGGCGCTCTGGCTCGGATCCAGGGGGTGGACGATTTGTGCATGACCACGAACGGCGTCCTTCTCAGGGAGTTCGCGCCCAAACTCAAGGCGGCTGGACTCCATCGCGTGACGGTAAGCCTGGACAGTTTGCGGCCGGACCGCTACGAGCGGATCACAGGCTCGAACTGCCTTGCAAGGGTTCTGGAGGGGATCGAGTCGTCCCTGAAACTCGGATTGAGCCCCGTCAAGATCAACGTGGTTTTGATCCGGAGGATCAACGACGGAGAGATCGAGGATTTCGCGGCCCTGACGGAGCGTCTGCCCCTGGAGGTTCGATTCATCGAAAGGATGCCAGCAGGAGGTGCACCCGGAGTCGGGCAGGGCTGCGGGGACTGGAAGGGGCAGGGGATCCGGGCCGAAGAGGTGCTGGAGAGAATCCGTCGGGCTTTTGGAGGACTGGAACCAGCCGAAGCCGGTGTGAAGATTCCGGGGCCGGCCCGGCTGTACCGCCTCCCTGGAGGAAACGGCCGCGTAGGGGTGATCAGCGCGGTGACCGCACCTTTCTGCGCCTCCTGCACCAGGGTTCGGCTCACCTCGGACGGCCGACTGCGGAATTGCCTCTTCATGGAGGAGTCTTTCGATCTCAAGGAGTTGTTGAGGAGCGGAGCCTCGGACAAAGCCCTTGAGGCCTTTTTGAAAAGGGCGATCGCCGCAAAACCGCGGAACCACGCCGCGCCTTTCGAAAGAGGCCGCAGACCCATGAACCAGATCGGAGGTTAGGCAAGCCATGGTGCGTGCTGGCATCCTCACAGTGAGCGACAAAGGATCGCGAGGGGAACGGCAGGATAGGAGCGGCGAGGCGATCCGCAGGATTCTCGAGGAAGAGGGGTTTCGGGTCGAGCGCCAGGAGATCGTTCCGGATGAGATTCCCGTCATTCGGGAGCGGCTCGTCGCCTGGACGGACCACGACGAGCTCGATCTGGTGCTGACCACGGGCGGGACGGGGTTTGCGCCGAGAGATGTTACGCCCGAGGCCACGGCTCAGATCCTAGAGAGACCGACGCCCGGAATCAGCGAGGCGATCCGCGCCGAGGGCCGCAAGAAGACTGCGCGGGCGATCCTTTCCAGAGGCACGGCGGGGATTCGCGGAAAGACTCTGATCGTCAATCTCCCCGGAAGCGTCAGGGCCGTCGAGGAGTCTCTCGAAGTTCTGCTGCCGGTTCTGCGGCACGGGATCGAAGTTCTCAGAGGAGAGGTCTCGGAGTGCGGCCGGGGATCGGAGGGCGGTTCGGACAAGGCTCCGGTTTGAGCATCGTACCCGCCAGACCCTGTCATTGGTGCGGAGATCGTTTGTCCCTTCCTGTTGTGGAGGTTGATTTGAAGGAATTCCTGCGGGTGGTCACGCCAGGTCAGATCTACGAAATGCTTTCTTCATTCCCGCGCATGGGATCGACCTGGGTCCGACTCGAGGAATCTTTGGACCGGGTGCTCTTCGAGGAGGTCGTTTCTCCGGAGGATCTTCCTCCGGCCGCCCGGGCCACGATGGACGGGTACGCGGTGCGGGCCGAGGACACCTTCGGCGCCACGGACGCCCTTCCCTCGTATCTTCAGGTTGCCGGCCGGGTCGAGATGGGCAAGATGCCCGACTTCGAACTCAAGCCCGGACAGGCCGCCTCGATTCCCACAGGCGGGTTCCTTCCGTCCGGTGCCGACGCAGTCGTCATGGTTGAATACACGAGCGACGCAGGGCCTGCCGGCATCGAGGTCAGCCGGCCTGTGACTGTCGGAGAGAATGTGCTCGCCCGGGGAGCCGACGTTTCCCGGGGAGAGGTGGTGCTTCGACCGGGAAGGAGAATCCGACCTCAGGACATTGGTCTGCTGGCCGGGATCGGACGCGTTGACCTGTGCGTGTACAATCGACCCAAGGTCGCTATCGCCTCGAGCGGCAACGAGGTCGTGCCGGTCGATCGCACGCCGTTGCCCGGCGAGATCCGCGACACGAACAGCTATACCGTGGGTGCTCTGGCGCGCAGCGCTGGCGCAGAGGTCGTTCCCCTGGGAATCGTCCCGGACGAGGCTTCCGCGCTTCGGGAAACTGTCGAAACCGCGCTGGACCGGGCTGATGTGGCCGTGCTTTCGGGCGGGAGTTCGGTCGGAGAGAGGGATCTCGTCTCCCAGGTGGTTTCTGCAATGCCCGGCTGCCGTCTGCTCGCGCACGGGATCGCTGTGCGGCCGGGCCAGCCCACGCTGGTTGCCGACATTTGGGGCAAGGCTTTCTTCGGCCTGCCGGGGCATCCGGTTTCGGCCATGGTGGTGGCTCAGGTGTTCCTCGTTCCGTTCCTGCGCTACCTCCAGGGAGAGCCTCTTGTGGCAGGGCTTTCGGGACGAAGGATCGACGCGGTGCTCGCCACATCCATCCCTTCGGTTCCAGGCCGGGAGGAGTACGTGAGGGTGAGAGTGGTCGAGCGGGACGGAACGCTCTGGGCAGAGCCGGTCTTCGGCAGGTCGGGCATGCTCTCCAGCATGACCCGGTCGGACGGCCTCGTGCGCGTGCCCATTCACGCCGAAGGACTGGCCGGGGGGGAGAAAGTCGAGGTGGTGTTGTTCTGAGGGCGCGTGCAGAGCAAGGGAACCATAGGTGGACGCCATATGGAGACGAGGAAAAAGGCAGAGATCTACCGTCACCTGAAGACCCTCGAAGAAGCCCGGGAAATCCTTCGGACGCGCTTCGGCGGACGGGGAAGCGGCATCGAGACCATTCCGGTCCGGCATGCCCTGGACAGAGTGCTCGCAAGTCCGGTCAAAGCCGCCAGGTCGGTTCCTGCTTTTCACGCGGCGGCCATGGACGGAATCGCGGTTCGTGCCGCGTCGACGTTCGGCGCTCTGCCGGAACGGCCCGTGGTGCTCCCCAAGGGGCCGGAGGCCCTCTATGTGGACACGGGCGACCCTCTTCCCGAAGGGGCCGATGCGGTGGTGATGATCGAGAAGGTGGAGGAAGCGGACGGCGCCTGGGAAATCCGCGAGGCCGTCTATCCGTGGCAGAACGTCCGCAAGGTGGGCGAGGACATCGTTGCCGGAGATCTCCTACTCCCGGCCAGGCGAAAGATTCGTCCCTACGATCAGGGAGCGCTTCTGGCGGCCGGTGTGCTCCAGGTAGAAGTCTACCGACGGCCACGGGTGCTCATCCTGCCAACGGGTGACGAGATGGTTCTGCCCGAAGAGGCCCCAGAGCCCCTGCCGGCTGGTGCTCTGATCGAGTTCAATGGGCAGATGCTCGCCTCGATCGCCTTGGAATGCGGCGCAGAGCCGAAGCTGCTCAGGCCGGTTCCGGACGACCTCGGTGCCTTACGCCACGCCCTGGCGAGCGGTCTTTCAGAAGGATACGATCTCATCCTGGTTCTGGCCGGCTCCTCGACCGGATCGGCCGACTTTACGCCTCGTCTGCTCGGCGAGATGGGAAACGTTCTGGTCCACGGGGTTACGGTCATGCCGGGAAAGCCGACCGTGGTGGCCGAGGTGCAGGGGCGTCCTGTGATCGGGATTCCGGGATACCCCGTTTCTGCCCTGATCGCAGCCCGAGAGTTCGTGCGTCCCCTTTTGTACAGTCTTCAGGGTCTGGAAGTGCCGGCCCCGGAACGGATCGCGGCCAAGGTGGCCCGCAAGGTTCCTTCGAAGCTCGGTCTCGAGGAACATGTGCGGGTGGTCCTCGGTCGGGTGGGGGAGCGTGTGGTGGCTGTTCCCCTCTCTGGCGGAGCCGGCGTGATCTCGTCAGTCGTGCGGGCCGACGGCATCCTGCGCGTCCCCCAGGAAATGAGCGGGATCGCCGAAGGGGACGACGCCGAAGTGGAGCTTCTCAAGCCCCTAGACATCGTTGAGAACAACATTCTCGCCATCGGCTCCCACGACATGACCCTGGATTTGCTCGCCAGCCTGCTCAAGGAGCGGACCGGCGGCAGGGTCCAGCTTTCGTCGAGCAACGTGGGGAGCCTGGGCGGACTGGTGGCCCTGAAAAAGGGGATCGCCCATCTGGCGGGCTCGCATCTGCTCGATACCGAAACGGGCGAGTACAATTTCTCATATATCCGGAGACACCTTGAGGGGATTCCCGTGACCCTCGTGACGCTGGTTCACCGATGGCAGGGTTTCATGGTGGCGCCGGGGAATCCGAAAGGGATTCGCACGGTCGCGGATCTTGTCCGGCCCGGCATATCGTTCGTCAATCGGCAAGCGGGCTCAGGCACGCGGATTCTGCTTGATTACGAGCTCGGCAAGGCCGGAGTCGATCCTGCGAGAATCCACGGCTACCGCAACGAGGAATACACCCACATGAACGTGGCCGTGGCCGTGGCTTCCGGAGCTGTGGACGCCGGACTCGGGATCCTGGCAGCCGCCAAGGCCCTGGGCCTGGATTTTGTTCCGGTCACACGGGAGCGCTACGACCTCGTGATCCCCACGGCTTTTCTCGAGGACGAAAAAATCCGGCTCTTGCTGGACATCGTCCGGTCGGCCGAATTCAAAGACAAAGCCAAGGAACTCGGCGGCTACGAGACCGAAGAGACGGGCAAGGTGCAGGCCTCCACCGCGGGGTCGCCCTGAAGGTCCGGAACACGTCCCGCCGCAGGCGCCCGAAGCGAAAGCCCCCGCCCGACATCAGAGACCCGTACCCGGCGGCCTTTGCAAGAGGGGGCGTCTATTCCCCTGGTCTCTTCAAACGGGCGGCATCTGGCAAATGCCCTCAGAACAGAAGAGCCCTTGCAGACAATCTGCTTCTTCGATGCAGGGGGAGCCTACGTCTCCTGCGGCCTGGCAGGTTCCGATTTGATCGAGAAGGCCGACTTCACCGCACGCGCCCTGAAGGCGGTCGAAAAGCATGCCAGCGAGCCGGTCGATATCGATGTGCCAGGGGAGGTGCCTGAGCCTTTCGGAAAGAATCGGAATCAGGACTTCCTCGAAGTACTGTTCCAGATCCGAGACGAATCCCGGGCACGTATCGGCCAGGGTCACGGCCTCGTTGCAGACCATGTCGAAGGCGTCGCAATACTCAAAGGTGATTTCCCGGGCTTGCTCGACCTGCTGGCGCCAATGAAGGGGTTGTTCGGTGCAGGGCATGGGCGGCTGAGGGGCCCCGCAGCCCGCGGAGATCCAGAGAACGGCCAAGGCTGCGAAAAAGAGACGGGTTCTCATCGCCAATCCTCCTCGATTCGGGTTTACCCGTTGGGGAATGAAGAGCAGCTTCCGTGCCAGTTTGGAGCGGCCGCTTCTTGAGGATGCAACCCCTTGAAATGGAAGGGGGTTCTCTCTAAGAAATCGCCATGACCTTGAGCCTGGGTCGAGAACAAAAAACGGCCGACTGAGCCGCGATTTGTACTCGGATTCGCTTCACGGGGTCACGATCGGGAAGTTGGCGTCCACGGGCTCGATGAGATCGACCAGGGCGTCGTATGTGCTCCGATCCCCCTCGATGCGGATGTCCCCCTTTGCGACCTTGATCCCTACAGGGACCTTCAAGAAGAGGGTCATCAGGAAGTCTTCGAGGCAGAGATGAACCGTGGCGCCGGCCTTGGGGTCATGGATCCCCTGCTCATGGATGAGGACTCCGTTTTGGACCGTGATGAGGTGGCGTTCCTTTCGATCGGTCAGTTCAAGATTGAGCAGGAACGGACGCGCGCAGGCCTTTTCCGGATCCACCCGGACCGCCGCGAAATCCAGGAGCATCGAAGTGGGCGTGGCAGCCAGAAATTCCCTGTCGAAAAGAGCCGGAGGAAGCTTCACCACGCCGATTCGAAGCTCCTGAGCACCCGTGAGATAGATGTTGCGCCAGGTACCCGCTTCGGCCTGAAAGCCGAGCTGGGTGTAGACAGAGGCGAGCAGCTCGCGGGCGGTCGTGTTCGTCTCGTCGGCGAAGACCACGTGGTTGAGCAAGGTAGCGGCCCAGCGATAATCGCCGGCCTCGGCCGCGGCTTTTGCCCGAGCCAGAACCGCCTGTGCCCCGCCCATGGCCTCGACGTAAAGCTTGGCCCCAGGCTCGGGTGGCAGGGGCCACAGGCTGGCCGGATTGCCGTCGTACCACCCCATGTAACGCTGATAGACAGCCTTGGAATTGTGGCTCATGGTGCCGTAATAGCCACGGTTGTACCACTGTCTCGCGAGCGTATCCGGGAGTTTCAGCACCTCGGCGATCTCGGTTCCGGTAAGTCCGGCATTCATGAGCCGAACGGTCTGATCGTGCAGGAACTTGTAAGCGTCACGGTGCAGGGTGAGGAACTGGAGAATCTCTTCCTGGCCGAAGCGGGGGATGCCGTGAGCGGCGAACAGGTAGTCGCTCTTGTCTCCGAAGAGACGGATGGACTCGGTGAGGTAGTCCGCCCAGGCCTTGGCGTCGCGCACCAGGGCTCCTCTTGGTGGCAGGAGATTGTGCATGGTGAGGTTTGCGTTTTCGGCCAAAAAAACGGCTCGGAGCTGGGGCAGGTAGAAGTTCATTTCCGCAGGCGCTTCGGTCCCGGGAGTCAACTGGAAAACGAGGGTGAGGTCGCCGATGGAGATCTCCTGGCCGGTGGACTCTACCGTGTCCGTGGGCGCGATCAGAGAGAACGTTCCCATGGGAATGGCGGGGCCGAGGCCGCATGTCAGCTCTCCCTGGGGTCCGCGCGGCAGGGTCATGCCGAACTGGAAGCGGGCGCGCCGGGTCATGGCAGGGCCCGCGATCACGTTCTCGGAGATGGCGTGTTCCAGAAATCCCTCCGGCGCGATCACGCGGACTTTTCCGGTCCGGACCGACTCGGCGCTCACGATGCCCGAGACGCCGCCGAAATGATCCACGTGGGAGTGGGAGTAGATAACGGCCAGGACGGGCTTTTCACCGAGATGCTCGGTGACCAGATCGAAGGCTGCCCGGGAGGATTCGATGGTTGTCAGGGGATCGACCACGATCCAGCCAGACCCCGCGTCGAGAAAGGAAACGGTCGAGATGTCGAAGCCTCGGACCTGGTAGACCCGGTCGCATACTTTGAAGAGCCCATGACGGGTGATGATCCCAGCCTGGCGCCAAAGGCTCGGATTCACCGTGTCCGGGGCAGGACCCTTCAGGAACTCGTAGGAAGAAAGATCGGCTACGACCTTCCCGCTTGCGTCCCGGATGAGGGGATCGGACCGGGTTGCGATGAAACCGCGCTCGGCGAACTCGATATCCTTGCGGTCGTCGTTCTCAACAAGGGCACGCGCTTCGGCTATGGCCCGCGATGTGGCTTCCGCGGCCTTGTCGGCGGGCGCGGCCGGAATCTCGGGTCTGCCCGCGAGGTTCAACTGGGCAATGACGGTACGGAATCGATACGCCGCGGCGGCAATGAGCGCCGTTGCGACGACCGCGCCCACCAGCATGCCGAGCCAAAAGCGTCCTTTCCCAGTCATGGCTTCTCCCTTCGTCGCGCCTCCTGAGAGGCCGAAGCTACATCCCGAGGATTTCAAGGGTGCCGCCGGCGTCGGGCGGGATCTGCTCGGCCCGGCGGACCATGGTGAGGCAGTTGGTGGGGCAGGCGGAAACACAGTTTCCGCAGCCCAGGCACTTGGACTCGTCCGGCGAAATCCGCTCGTCCACCAGGCTGAGGGCGCCCACCTGGCACCGCTCGACGCAGTCCCCGCAGCCGACGCACTCCGCCGGATCCGCCTCGACCCGGAAGTTGGAAAAGGCGAGCATCGCGTTTGTACCGGTAAGCTCCATGATCTTCAGGAACCCGCAGCAACAGCCGCAGCAGTTGCAGACGAAAACGGTGCTGTTTCTGATGTTGCTCGTGTTGTGGACGAGCCCCGCTTTTTCGGTCGCTTCCAGAATCTGATAGGCTTCTTGTTTCGTGATCCTTTTCCCGAATCCGCGGTCGGCTACATAGTCCGCCGCCGCTCCGAAGGCAAGACAAGAATACTCGGGGATCCCGGGCACTTTGCAAGGCTTGCCCATGAGATAGGCGTGATGCCGGCAGTAGCACTTCGCCGCCGCAAAGGACGTTTCCTGTTCGACAAGTTGGCTGAGCTTCTCGAAGGAATGAACCTGGGTGCCGGCGGGCAAATCCTTTTCCACCGTGATGGTCCGAGCCGGCGGGACGGGGATCAGCTGTTTGGCCATCTCCGGATCCCGGAACGCGGCCCGGGCCAGTTCGGCCATTTCTCCTTCCATGAAAGAGTCGATCATCTTGGCGAACTTTCGGTCCCTGGGCGTGTCGGTGCCCCGCATAAGCTGGAACTCGACGACGCCCGGCACGAACGGTGTCAGAGCGTACCGGCTTTGACCGTCCTGGGCCTTCTTCACAAAGATGGTGCCCTTGTCCGCCATTCTTTCCAACAGTTCGGTCAGGGGTTTCTCCGGCCTGTTGAGTCTTTGAGCCAGCTCTTGGGCCGTGTGCAGTCCCACAGGGAGTTGAGCGCCGAGACGGGCCTCTTCATCTGTGTAGATTTCCCTCAGAATGTTCAGGAACGGCTCGACAAGAGGCATTTTCACCGGGTACTGATTGAGACGCTCTCCCAACTGAAAATACACATCCTGTTCCATGGCGGCTTCCTCCGGCAAGGGGGTTTCTGTTCCCATGATGGACAATAAAGACCCCGGCGCAGGGTGTCAACAGGAACGTGCCGAAAATGGCGACGATCCGAAGCGTGGAGGCCAGTGGCCTGAATGGCAGGATGGGCTGCCTCACGCCCGGGGTGACCCTCGTTCGTGTGTACTCGGTGAACCCTATGTCGGCACAGGAGCCGCTACGGTCAGGGGCTTTTCGAGCAAGTGTGGCCTGAAATGCCCCCGGCGCCGGTTCTTCACGGGCTCGAGAGAAAAGCCCGTTGGAGCCGGCCGGGACGGACAAGAAGGGCGAAAAGGCCGGAAACAAGAAATGCCGCCACGGACACCGAGAAGGGAACGGCATAGCTTCCGGTCAGGTCGTAGAGCTTGCCCGCAGCCGGTATTCCGGCCAGGATTCCGATCGCGAACCCGCCCATGATCAGGCCCATGAGCTTGCTGAAGTGGCGCTCGCCAAAGCACCGGCCCACGATGACCGGCAGGAGGACCGCGTTTCCACCCACGCCCAGACCAAAGGGCAAGGCGTACAACCAGAGAAAGTGAGATTCCCTGATGCCGAGACGAATGCAAACGAGGAGCAGGACCGCGGGGCCGATAGCCAGAAGGACAGCGGCACCGGCCAGGGCCGCAGCCGGATTCCGCCGGTCGGCGAGCCATCCGAAGAAGAGCCGCCCAGCGAGACTAAACCCAAGCATGATTCCGAAGAATCCGGCGGCGGTCTGAGAGGGAAATGCTGCCTGCCGCGTGGCAAAAGGCACGAAGTGGAAATTCATCGTGGAAAGCCCTGTGAGCTGAAGGACATAGATGGAACACAGAAGCCAGAACTCAGGGGTGCGGGTCGCTTGTCGAACAGAAAGTCCGCTTGGGTTCGTGATGGTCGAGCCCGGGGTGAGACGGCCGTCCTGGACCAGGCCCAGATCAGAGGGCCGAGTGCGGATGAAAAAGACGATCAGAGGCACGACCACGCCAATGACGATAAGGGCGCCCGCTGCCCAGGCAGTGCGCCATCCCAGATGGCGGATCAGGAACTCGTTCAAAGGCGGCAAAAGAAATCCCCCGCTCCCGATGCCCAGCATGGCCCATGACATGGCTCTGCCTCGGTAGACATTGAACCAGTTCGTGATCAGGGTCTGGGAGGGCACAAGAGTGGTGCCGGCCACGGCGAATCCTGCCAGGATCTGGATGGCGTAAAGCATCCAGAGTTCGCGCATCGTAGCGAAACCGAGCAAGGTGAGAGCCGAGGCTCCGGCTGCGCTCAGCATCGTGAACCGGACGCCGAACCTCGCAATAAGCAGGCCGACCAGTGGTGCAGAAAAGCCGAATACGATGGCCCAGACGGCCGCAGATGCGGAAATCTGGGTCATGGACCAACCGAATTCGTTGATGAGGGAATCGATGTAGACGGGAAAGACGTAAAAGCCGCCTCCGCCGGTAAAGAGCAGAATCAAGAACAAGGCAATAACGATGATCCAGCCGTGAAAGAGTCGTCTCCCGGTGGTCTCATCGAGCATCTGGCCCTCGCTGTTGGAAGTTGCTGGGCAAAGCCTGGTTGTCGAGGCTTTTATCACGAGGGATCGACCTGGAAGGCGCTCAGGTGCCTGTATTTCGCGAGATGACGGACCGGCTTGCGCAAAGCGTCCCTGCGGAATGGCTCGGCCAAAACCTCTGCCGATCCGTCCAGGACCGCGTCGATCACCACGGGCTTTCCGGCTTTGAGGGCGGCCTCCACCACATCCCGGACGTCTTCCGGTTTCTCGACACGGTATCCCTCGGCTCCCATGTCGCGGGCGATGCGGGCGAAGTCCGGGTTTTTCAAGTTCGTCCCCACGAAGCGGTTGTCGTAGTAGTCGATCTGGTTCTTCTTCTCGGCTCCCCACTGATTGTTGTCGAAGACGACCGCAATGACCGGAATCTCCTCGCGCACTGCGGTCATGACCTCGCTCAGGCCGCTGATGCCCCAGGCGCCGTCCCCCTGAAGGGCGAAGACGGGCTTGTCGGGTCTGCCTGTCTTGGCTCCAAGGGCCAGGCCGTAGGCAATGCCGCAGTTGCCCCAGCTCAGCGCGGCCAGGTATTGGCGGGGCCCGGTGGAGCCGAAGTAGCTGTTGCACATGGAGCACGTGTTCCCCACATCGTTGGTGACGATCGACCCCGGAGGGATCGCCTCGACCAGTTCCTTCAGAAATCGCCTCGGGTGCATGGGGCTGCTGCAAGAGGAAGACCAGAGGTCGAGTTCCTTTCTCCACTGCTCCTTTTCGTCTCGGACCAAGGCGAGACGGCCGGCTTCCGGTTTCCGGGCGCCTCGGAGGCAGCGCATCTTTTCGAGCAGGCTGCGGGCGAACTCTCTGGCGTCGGCGGCCACCGCTAGATCCACTCGCCGGCTGAGCCCGAGCTGGCGGTGGTCCGCGTCCACCTGGATGATCCGGGCTCTGGAAGGCCAGTATTCCATGCCGTACTGCGGGAGGGTGCCGAAGGGCCCCAGCCTGCATCCGAGAGCCAGGACGACGTCGGCCCGAGCCAGGATCTTCATGGCCGCCTTGGATCCGCAATACCCTATGGGTCCCAGGGCGAGTTCGTGTCCGTCAGGAAAACTGTCGTTGTGAAGGTAACTGTTCGCAACGGGCGCGGTAAGGTACTCGGCCAGCAGGCGCGTCTCCTCCACGGCATCTGCGAGCACCACGCCGCCGCCTGCGAGGATCACGGGAAAAGAGGCTTCCAGGAGCATGCGCGCAGCCGCGTCCAGGGAGCCTTCAGGACCCGGTCCCTTGGGTACATGGGCAGTGGGGTAGATCTCGCATTCGATGTCGCCGTAGAAGTAGTCCCTCGGGATGTTGAGCTGCGTGGGGCCGCACTCCGCTTTGGCCATGTAGAAGCAGCGCCTGGCCAGCTCTGCCATGCGCTCGGGCCGGTTTACCCTGACCTGGTATTTGGTGCAGGCCTGGAACCAGGGCATTTGGTCGAGTTCCTGGAACCCTCCCTGACCCATGCCCAAGCTTCCGCTCTCGGGCGTGATGGCGACCACCGGTGAATGGGCCCAGTAGGCCGCCGTGACGGCCGAAACGAAATTTGCGGCTCCGGGCCCGTTCTGGGCGATGCAGACCTGGGGCCGGCCTGTCACGCGGGCCAGGCCGTCCGCGGCGTGGGCCGCGGCCTGCTCGTGGGCCACGGAAATGAAACGGATGCCCGCAGCCGGGAACAGATCGAGAGCGTCCATGTAAGCGCTCCCCACGATCCCGAAAACCTCCGTGACTCCCTCTGCCAAGAAGGTTTCAACAAGAGCTTCGGACGGCGTCATTTTTGGCATTCTGTTCGTCTCCCTGTGGATGGTATGTGCATGGTGTCTTGCCGGAATCTGGCGTGCTTCTGATGCCGCATGCAGCCGATTCAAGAAGACCCGCTCGTCATTTCGATGAGCTGCACGAACACGCCGTCCGGGTCTTCGACGAAGGCTACCCTGCGGTCGGGTCGGGTCCGGAACGGGGGCAGCACAACCGGAACTCCTTCCGAGGTGAGTCTGGCGAGCAGACCGTCCAGATCCCGTACTTCAAAGGCCAGGTGGTACAGGCCGGTCTGAGACCTGGGGTCGGCCTGCCGATCCGAGGGGGCACAGGGCTCGATCTCGAGCAGGGTCGTGTCGTTTCCGACGAACACGAGGGTCTTTCCCATGATCTCGATGACTTCCTTGCGCTTAAGGCCGAGAAGGTCGCAGTAAAAGTGCAAGGACTTCCCGGTATCCCTGGACTTGATGCCCACGTGGTCCCACCTCATCTCACTCTCCGTATTGTTCTCGGGTGAGCCGGAAGCAGATCTCGGCGATCTCAAAGGTCTTCTGGAGATCTTCGTCCGTAAGGGCGGCGCACACGAACCAGTTGTGATGGGGATGAAAGAAAATGCCCCGCCGGGCCGCCTGGCCGCAGAAAAACCGGTTCTTTTCAAAGGTGGGATCGTCTTCGAACATCAGAAAAGGCATGGCCGGAGGGCCGCTCAGGACGGCCCGTATCCCCGCCGCCCGCGCAGCCTGGGCGAGGCCGTCCAGGAGAGCGGTTCCGAGCGCGCGGATCCTTTCGATCACCCCGCCCTTGCGCACCTCGTCGATCGTGGCCAGGGCGGCTGCAAAGGGGACTCCGGAGAAGAAATGAGTTCCGCTGAAAAAGACTTTCTCGGCCGCGCTCCGGAGCTTCTCTCTGCCCAGGGCTGCGGCGATCGGATACCCGTTGGCCATAGCTTTGCCAAGACAGTTCAGGTCCGCCCTGTATCCGTAATGGGCCGCCGTGCCGCGCAGGTCGAAGCGGAATCCGCACCGGATGTCGTCGATCACGAGGAGGCATCCTGTCTTTTCGGCCAGGCTGTTCACCGCGTCCACAAATGCCGGGCTGGGCAACTCTTGTTTCCTGAGGGCGTCGTGCCTGTGAGGGGTGAGGATGATCGCGGCCAGGGCGTCCTTCAGCGAGTCGACGGCCCTGCACAGGCTTTCCACGTCGTTGTACTCGAACTCGTGCACGTGGGACTTCCACTCGGGAGGCACACCCTCGCCATGGGGCTGGCACCAGAAGTGGGCTCCATGGTAGGAACCGTGAGCCATGAGAATGTCGGGCCGGCCAGTGTGGGCCCTGGCGACCGTTATGGCGTAGGAAGTGACGTCCGAGCCGTTCTTCCCGAAGACGCACCAGCCCATGTCTTGGACAGTCTCCACGAGCGTTCGAGCCAGGGGAACCCAAAGATCGCTCGGCAAGGGGAAGCAGTCTCCTTTTTCCTGCTGCGTCCTCGCAGCGGCGTCGACTTTGGGGTGCCGGAGGCCGAGGAGATTGGTTCCGAAGGAGCATAAGTAGTCGATATACTCGTTGCCGTCCACGTCCCAGATTTTCGCGCCTTGGCCTCGTGCGATGAAGGTCGGATAGGAGCCGAAGGTGAGGAAATGCGGGCTCCTGGGCCCGTAGATTCCGCCAGGGACGTACCTTTGGGCCTGTTCGAAAAGCGCATAGGACTTCGTGAACTGGTAAAGGCGCATTCCAGAGGCTCCTCGGATTTGAAGTGGCTGCGGCCGGCCGCACTTCAGGACGGTGGCGGCCGTCATGGTCGATCTGTCAAGCCTTGTACGCTCCCAGATTGGCCAGGGCCACGCTGCCCGGGCTGATCGTGGTCGGGTCCGTCATGACGTTGATGCACGCCGTCTTGCCTGAGGCGAAGGCCTCCTGCAGGGCCGGGCGGATGTCTTCGGGCCTCTCGACGAAAAGGCCCAATCCGCCCAAAGCCTCGATCAGTTTGTGGTAGTGGACCTTGCCGATGTACGTGCCGTCTTGAATAGCATGGCCCAGCCGGAGTTCCTGGCTGTGGCGGATCATGCCCCAGCCGAGGTCGTTCGAGATCACGGCGACGATGGGAATTCCCTTGCGAATCGAGGTTTCGAATTCCATGAAATTGAATCCCACCGAGCCGTCTCCGATGATGAGGCAGACCCGCTTGTCCGGATGGAGCAGTTTTGCGGCATTGGCATAGGGGATGCCCACGCCCAGGCAGCCGAAAAGCCCTGAATCCAGGTATCGGCCCGGCCGCCGAACCGTCCGGGTCATGCCCATCCAGATCTGGGTGTCTCCGCCGTCAGCAACGACGATGTCGTCTTCCCGGTCCATAAAGAGATCGACTTCCCGGGCGAGACGCAAAGGATGGATGGGCATTTCGGAGCTTTCCCACTGGGGCTGGACTGCTGCCCGGCCTTGCTCGCGGGCCTTCTGCAGCTCCGAAATCCAGGGAGCGAAGCGGTCCGGCGAGATACCTTGGAGAGGTTCCTGATCCAGGATGCGGTTGCAGGCGCTCAGAAACGCGCGGACATCGCTAAAAATTGGAAGGTCCACGGTCCGGTTTCTGCCGAGTTCCTCAGGTTCGATGTCGACCTGAATGATCCGGGCTTCGCGGTTGAAGACTTCGCCGAAGATGTAATAGAGGGTTATGCGGTTGCCGAGGATCAGAACGAGATCGGCGTTCATGCTGGCGTGAAGGGCTGCGCCGGGCCGGATGCCCAAAGAGGATTCGAAACAGAGGGGGTGAAGATCCGATACCGTTCCCCTGCCCATGCCCACGGTAAAGACGGGAACCCCTGTCTTCTCCGCAAAAATGACGAGTTCAGACGATGCGTCGGCGTACCAGACACCGCTGCCCCCAATGAGAATGGGCTTTCGGCAGGACCTGAGCAGGTTGAGGGCCTCCCTCGCCTTTTCGAGGTCTACAGGCTGGCATGCGGGCAGGGTGTGGGTCCTGCGCACAGAAGCTTCCGGCACCGTGGCGTTGAGCACGTCGACGGGCAGTTCGAGATAGACGGGCCCGGGCCGGCCGGCAGCGGCCGTCCGGAAAGCCATATCGATGAATTCCGGGATCCGCTCCGGCTTGTGGCAGACCAGGGCCTTTTTCACCATGGGCTCGATCACCGGCGCTTGCCGCATGTCCTGGAGGTCGAGTTTTTCGATGCTCTCGATCCCCACGCAACCGGCGATGAGGACGACAGGCGCGTTCGAGAACCGGGCGTTGGCCACCGCGGAAAGAGAGTTCGTGAAACCCGGTCCTGCCGTGACCATGGCCACGGCAGGTCCGCGGGTCATGCGGGCCCAGGCCTCGGCCATGAAGACAGCGGCCTGTTCATGGCGGGTGTCCATGATGCGGACCTGCGAGTGTTCCAGGTACTGATAGATCGGGGTGATGTGGCCCCCGCTCAGGGTGAAGACGTAGGGGATTTTCCGTTCGATCAAGGCCTCGGCGGCGAGCGCTCCTCCTTGCTTTGCGGTCACGGTGCCTCCTTGAAAGGATCAGGGTTCAGGTCTGGAAGCGGGTGCTTCCGGGTCGTTTTCTTCCTGCGGGCTTAAAGCTCCATGAGCTGGCCGCCGGTGACGTTGATGGCCTGCCCGGTGAGGTACGATGATTCGGTCGAGGCGAGAAACGCGACCAAGTTCGCAACTTCTTGAGGGTCGCCGATCCGTCCTAGGGGGATCGTGGCGACCATCTCCTTCTTTCGCTCTTCAACCGTAGTCCCGAGAAACTGGGCCTCGAGCTCGAAACGCCACTGTTCCAGGTCCGTGCTGATCTGGCCCGGGCAGACCGCGTTCACGCGGATGCCTTGGCCTGCGAGTTCTTTTGCCATGACCTTGGTGAGCATGATCACGCCGGCCTTCGCCACCGCGTAGGCGCCGTTGAACAGGGGAGGGACCTTTCCGGCCCGGGAAGCGATGTTCACGATGCTGGCGCCGGGACGGCCGAGCAGGAGAGGCACCAAGGCTTGTGACACACGAAACACGCCGTGGAGGTTTACATCGATCGTACGATACCACGCTGGTGGGTTGTACGTGTGCACCGGGCTCGGCACGCCAAAAGTGGCTCCGGCGTTGTTGCAAAGGATGTCCAGCCGGCCGAATCGGGCCCTCACGGCTTCCGCCATGGATAGGACCTTGGCGTCGTCTGTCACGTCGACCTCCACGGGGAACGCCTCGACTCCGAAGGTGCTCGCGAGATCTGCGGCAAGCTCATGCATTTCTTCAAGGGAGGCGGTTCTGACCGGGGAACCGGGCAAGGCGATGCGGCCCAGATCGGCCAGCACCACGTGAGCTCCGCAGGAGGCGAGCTTCCTGGCTATGGCGAACCCGATTCCAGAGCGCTTTCCAGCGCCTGTGACAAGAGCGACTTTTCCCGCAAGGTCCTCGTACGGCATCTGTGCTGGCCTCGCGTTTCGAAACCCGTTCCGGGTGCCTTGAAGGGAAGCTCCACCGGATCGGTCGCTCCAGTGTGCCACAGGGGGCGGGACCGATCAAGAAAGACACGAAGGGCGAAGTGACCCACACCACACGTTGGCGATTTCATGTTACCCACAGGCCCTGAGGATTCACACGTGCCGATTTGAGGAGATTGCATCTTCGAGGGACGCGCTCCGTCGGGTCCGTTATTGGATAGGCCCTCCCTGCATCCTCTCCTTGCGGCCACGACAGAGCGTGGCCCTCCATTGTTGTCGGCCACGAGAAACCGCCGCCCTCCTGCTTCAGCGCCGCAATACCTGCCCGGCCCGGACTTCGGGAATGTACGAGCCGCCCTGCACCGCCGGGACCCCGTTGACGAGAACATGGGCGATTCCAACGGGCTTGCCCGCAGGCCGGGAACCAGAGGGCGGGCTGTCTGAAATCGAACCCGGATCGAAGACCACGATGTCCGCGGCCTTTCCTTTTGCCAGGATCCCCCTGTCCGAAAGGCCGAACCGTTCGGCGCTCGCGCCGGTCATCCTGTGGATGGCCGACTCGATGGAGAAGAGGCCTTTGTCTCTCGCCAGCGGCCCTAGAATCCTGGGGAAGGTGCCCAGAGCCGCCGGATTCGGATATCCGGAAGCCTTGACCAGGGCATCGGTTTCGAAAAGGCAAAGAGGGTGTTTCAATACGGCCTCCAAAACCTTCTCGTTTCCCGGCTCGCCACTGTACGTGTGAAAGAGCATTGAGGTCGCCCCCCGGCTCGCGCGGCTCAGGCGCAGGAGGGCTTCAAAGGGAGAGATCTTCCACCGTTCCGCCACTTCCGGAATCCTGAGGCCGTCGAGGTCCTTCATGCCTTGGATGGCCGCGTCCATGATCTGGAGATCAGGGTAGGAAAACCCCACCAACCTGAATCCGATTTCGAGTTCGGCCTTCAACCGGGCCAGAGCCCAGCGGCTCTCGTAGGAACCCGGAATCGCGGCAAGAAACCAGTGAGGAAGCAGAGCATTGATCGTGGTGTTGCCGCAGGTGTATGGGAAGGCGTCGATCCGGACGTCCACGCCGTTCCGGGCGGCGTCCTCGACCATACGGAGGGCTTCCTCGGCGGTGGGCCAGCTCCTACGGCCGACAAAGATGAAATGGGAGATTTGGAGGCGCACGCCGGTTTTGCGGGCCACGGCCAGCATCTCTTGCAGAGCTACGAGGTTATGAGCCTTGAAGGTCGTCAGGGGATAGGTGGGCGAGAATCGGCTCAGCGCTTTCAGATGGACCGTAACCGGTCGATCTTTTTCGCCTGCGGTTTTGCAGAAGGCCTCGAGTTCCTCCAAAGGGGAAAACATGCCTGGGTCGTATCCCAGCCCGAAGCTCAGCCCGAAGGCTCCATCATCAAGGGAGCGTTTTAGTTCGTCGAGGCAGCGGCCCAGATCGTCTGGGGCCATCACACCGCGCCTTTTTCGCGAACAGGCGAAGCGAATGGTGCCATGGCCGACGAGCTGGGCGAGATTCACGACAGGCCTCGTGCGCTCCAGGCTTTGGAGGTAGTCTGCGAGGGAAGGCCATGCGGAGTCCAATGATTTGACGAGGATCGTGGCCGCCAAGGTCCCCTCAATGTCTTTAGGGGACCTCTGCCCCATGGGCGCTGTCGATACGCCGCAGTTGCCGCCGATCACGGTCGTCACGCCTTGTTCGAGGAAGGCCTTCATCCAATGCGGATGATCTTCGAGGGGAAGAACCCAGTCCGAGTGGGAGTGCATGTCGATGAAACCCGGCGCCACGGCTTGACCGGTGGCGTCGAGGGTTTTGTCGGTCTGCGGCAGAGCGTCCCCGTTTCGCAAGACGGCTTCGATTTGGCCTCCCCGGACGAGAACATGACCTTTGAACCCTGGCGCTCCGGTTCCGTCGTAGACGGTGCCTCCGCGCACGAGCAGAGTCTTCATGGTAGTACCTCCGAGTGAAAGATGGCTCCTGCGGTCGTGGCCTGTGGTTCCGATGCTTCGGCGGTACGGGTGACCCTTGGGATTCTTTCTTACGGGTGGCTAGCCATCGGGAGCGGCAAGATCGTAGGAGCAGCTCTTGCCGCCCGGGGGATCGAAGACGCCGTTTCCGTCCACGTCAACGTAAATCGGATTCGTGGTGAACCGAGGGACATAATCCGGGATGAACTGTTCCAGGCCGAGGGGGAGACGCTTGGAGCCGAATCCGGCGACCACGATGTGCCCGTCCGTCGGGACAGATAAAGTCATCGTGCCGTCGTGCTTCACGATCCCGTCTGGATCGGAAGTCTGGATTTTGACGATCTGGTCGCAATTGAGGAACACGACGAAGTGGGTGACGTCGATCTCGGGGATGGCCTCGATGTGGATCCCCAGATTGACCGAGCCGTCCGAGTCGGTCACGGTGTCGCCGGGCTCTGCGGTTCCGTTGATCACGACCCGGGCGAAGGCGCCGTCGCTTACAATGGCGCGGCCGGCACGCAGGGAGGCCAGGAAAGCGTCTTCGTCGAGTCCTTGGGGGCTCTCGGCCGGGTACCTGACGTACGTCCTGGGTTGCCCCGGGAAGTCCAGTCCGTGCACGTCGCTCGTGGCCACAGCCACAATGGGATGGCCGAGGTTGACGAAGCTCATCCAGTCGTCGAACCGGCCGGTGCCCTTGGGATTCCACTGGCTGGAAAAGGGGCTTTCGTGGCCGTTCATGTACTCGACCACGTCGAAGTTCCAGCTCCAGAGCTGCGCGGTCGGCTCGAGACCGAGGAGCGTTGGATCCTCCAGGCGGGCCTGGCCGAGAATCCGGTCATAATCAATGAGGCGCAGGTAGCCGGGGTGATTGAGGGAGATCACCTTGGCGCCCCGGGATCTGGCTTCGGCGAAAATTTGGGCCAAGTCTTTCCGGTACCACTTCAAATAACCTCCGCGGCCCCCTAGGTCTGAGCTCGGCTCGATCCCGTAAAGATTGATATGTTCAGGCACCGATGCGGTGACCTCGGTACCTGAGATGGTGGCCACCCAGGGGCCGAGTCCTGTTTCCTCGATGCCGCTCTTCCAGGAGCCGATGTATTCGTGGTCCGTGCTCACGCAGACTTCCAACCCTTCGGTCGCCTCGGTTCGGATCCGGTCCGGGATGCTCACCTGGCTGTCCGGGCTCGGTGCGGCGTGGCCGTGGCCGTCAAAGGCAAGGTAGCCGCTCGTGTCGACCACGCGTTCCAGCCGGGCGCGCAAAGCAGCGGGCTCGGAGGAGCCGGTTACGGTCAGGGTCGTCCGGAAGGGTTGGTACTCGAATCCGCGCGTCACAACCGCATCGTAGGTCCCGGGCGCCACGAGGGCCTCTCCCGAGCCGTCCGAGGCGAGAATGCGTTTGATCATCTGGCCTGCCTGCCAGAGCGTAATCCGGGCAGGCAGAGGGCGGTTTTGGACGTCGAGGACTTCGTAGGCGAGACGGCCCTCTGGACCGAACCGGAGGTTGAAAGCAGGGGGGATGGAGGCCTGAAACATTACAGGGGCTGGGGATGCACGGCCTTCCTTGGCGGCCGTGACGCGAAGGCGCTGCCCAGGATCTCCGAAAAAAGCGATGGTTCCTTCAAAGCGGCCGTCCTTGTCCGTCACGAACCGGTGAAGAGTCTGCCACGTCCCGGAGAGGTCCTCAGCCTGCACTTGGATGGTTGCGTCGGCCACGGGTGCGTCGGTGTTTTCTTCTAGGGTGATGCCGGAAACAGGGAGAAGTCCGTGCGGCGAGCCGTGGAAAACCACAGGGGTCGCTTGGAGCAGGGCGGATTCCGCGGAGGCTGCGTCGGTCGGCCCGACGCTCAGGAAGTAGGTGGCAGTGGCCGTGTCACCGGCGGTTCCGGCTGGCCCGAGCTTCAGGGGAGAGAGCATTTCCCTCACGTCGAGCACTGCGTCCACGCCTCCCAGGTTGGCCAGCATGAGCACCGCGTCGTTCTTGGCAAAGGACCACCCGCCGTCTCCTGCGTGCGACATGGCCGAAATCCAGGGGACGCCCACTCGGAAAGGGTACCCGCCGAGAGAGAGGAAGGCCAGGTTGTAAAAGGCCGTATCCGTCGTGTCGCCGAACAGATTGGCTGCGGCTGGCAGGATCTCTTTCGGCGTGGGCTCAAGATTGCGATAGCCGAGCGTGATGCGCAGGACCTCGTCGTCTGGGGGCAGGACGTAGTCCACGTACATCTCGATCCCCATGGGAGACGTGAGGGGTTTCGGCCTCCCTTGCCGGAAGGCCTCTACAATGAGAGTGTATTCGGCGACCCAGAAGAAGTCGTCCTCGCCGTAGACGCGCAAACCCGCGGCCTGCCCATCGGAGCCGTCGTTTAGGATTTCGGCCCTCTTGCCGTGAAATCCTCTCAGGATCACGGAACCGAAATCCAGATCCTCGATGAGCCGGCCGAGATCCATCTGCACCGCCAGAGGCCAGAATTCCTCGAATCTTTCGGGCCCGGCCTGGCTGCACCCTTGGAGGGCGACTGCGTCGACGACGATGCCGCCGTAGTACCAGTAAGTTTCCTGGCTTCCTGGGCCTGTGACGATGAAGGCCGCCCGGTCGTTCATGAGAAGGTAGTCGCCCTGTCCGCCCAGTGCCTGGGGGCCTGACATTCTGAGGTCTGGCCGTTGGATCAGCGCGGCTCGGGCCTTGCCCGGCTCGGGGCAGCCCTCTACGAAGAGGGAGGCGGATGGCGCCGGCGGACTGGGGGACTCTGAACGACCTCCGGAGTCCGAGCAGCCTGCTGAAAAGGCCATGCAGGCGAAGACAACCAGAGCGAAACAGGAAAGGAATGGACGTGTCTGTGCTCGGCTCTTCAAGTCAATCCCCTTTCTTCAGAACATGAAGGAGATCTGAGACTCCAAACCTGTTGGGCAGAATAGGAAAGGCCCAGCGGCCCTGTCAAACAGGGCCGCTGGGGCGGACAGGAGCTCCCTCGAGGGGTCAAGATGGCGGACAAACCGCCGGGGCTTTCTCATGCGCCCGGCCTCCTTGACTCGTGGCCAAACCAGATGTATCGGTTGTTTGAGAAAAACCTGAAATGCCCCCTTGGCTGGTTCATCACGCTCGGCGCATGGAACGCGCTCATGACCGCTTTCGGAGGCATGGCCCCGTTTTGGGACGGATGGATGGCTCTGTGCGTGCTAACGTTCTTTGTATTGCTCGGCATGGAGGAGACGCCTGCCTTTGCGGGGGAGATGTTCGGGCACGCCTTTTCGAGATTCGGATCCAGGGGGTAAAGGGAAAGGGGGCTGGCCGTGCTCGTAGGAGTCGTGCTGGAGAACCCGGCGTACGGTCTCCTGCGCAGGCAGGAGCGGCAGGAGCAGAGCCATAGAGCGCCTCACGAACAGAGCGAGGCGGACACCGGTCTCCGAGGGGGGAAAAGGCTTTTGTGCTCCCTGTGTCTTTTTCCGATCACGACCTCTGGCTCCAGAGTCGAGATTCAGGGCAGCCACGTTCATACCTTTGCAAACCCTCACGGGTACGTTTACCGCATTGGGTGTTTCTTGACTGCGCCGGGCTGTCTCGCCGATCATAGAGAGACAGAGGAGTTCACTTGGTTCCCGGGCTTTGCCTGGAGCGTTGAGGTGTGCGGCCGCTGCCTGAATCACATGGGCTGGAGGTTTCGGGGTGCTGCCGGATCCTTTCACGGCTTGGTGCTCGACCGCCTGGTCGAGGAGAACCAAGGACCGGCTCCGGAGGCGTAAATGTTTCCGGACGAGGATAGGGGGTACATGGGGAGTGCGGAGGCTCCCGGCCCGGCCGATTCGGAAAGCCAGCAAGAGGTCGTGACCGAGAAGGATGTCCGGACCCGGACGCCGAGACCGTACCATGTGATTCTCCACAACGACGATTACACCACCATGGAGTTCGTGGTGGAGGTTCTGATCGAAATCTTTCATCATTCGCCGCCCGAGGCAACGCGGATCATGCTCAAGGTTCATACCGAAGGCCGGGCTGTGGCTGGAACCTACAGCCGGGAGATCGCCGAGACCAAGGCCGCGGAAACCACGGCCCTGGCCCGGCAGCGGGGGTTCCCTCTTCTGGCCACCGCCGAGCCGGCCTGAGCAGCGGAGGGGTCGGCCGGGGCGTGCTGGGCCGAAGAAACAGAAAGAACAGAAACCATGGGACAACAGGAGCTTCAATTCGCGATTCAGTCGGCCATCCGGGAGGCTTACAGCCGAAAGCACGAGTACGTGACCGTGGAGCATCTCCTGCACGCGCTCTTGTCTGACCCCGGGGCCCGCCAGATCCTTGTTCATTGCGGGTGCGACTGCGACCTCCTTCGGAGGGAATTGGAACGGTTTCTCGAGGACCATGTCCCGCGCTATCCCGAAGGCCAGGAGTCACACCCCCGCCAGACTCTCGCGTTCCGCCGCGTTCTCGAGAGGGCCGTTTTGCACGTTCGGAACTCAGGGAAGGTCGAAGTGGACTGCGGAGATGTTCTCGTTGCGATTTACGGGGAGCCGGACAGCCATGCGGCCCATCTCCTGGAGCGGCAGGGGGTGACGCGGCTGGCCGTGCTGGAATACATCTCCCACGGGATCTCGAGGCTGAACGCCCCTCGGAGCGGCGAAGACGCCGGGGCCTCCAGGCCCGAGCCCGAAGAAGAAGGCGCTCCAGAATCTGAGGGCAAGGCCCTGGCCCATTATCTGGTGCGTCTGAACGATCTCGCCCTTCAAGGCAGGCTCGATCCCCTCATTGGCCGGGAGAGGGAACTTGCACGGCTCATGCAGGTCCTGTGCCGGAGAAACAAGAACAACCCGGTTCTGGTCGGGGACTCGGGCGTCGGAAAGACGGCCATCGTGGAGGGGTTCGTTCAGAAGGTGGTGGCAGGCGACGTGCCGGAGATTCTTCGGGGGAGTGAAGTTTTCTTGCTGGATTTGGGTTCTCTCTTGGCCGGCACCAAGTTCCGGGGGCAGTTCGAAGAGCGGATGAAGGCCGTGTTGAGGGGCCTGGAGCGCAAGGAGAAACCGATTCTTTTCATCGACGAAATTCACATGATCGTGGGAGCCGGCTCGGCCTCGGGAAGCTCGGTGGACGTATCCAATATGCTCAAACCAGCCCTTCAGGCGGGTCGGTTGCGATTCATCGGCGCCACGACCCACGAGGACTACCGGAGGAGCTTGGAAAGAGACCGGGCCCTGATCCGGCGATTTCAGAGAATCGACGTGCCGGAGTCCTCTGTGGAGGATACGGTTGCGATTCTTAAGGGACTGAAATCACGTTACGAGATCTACCACGGCGTTCAGTACGCTGAGGAAGCTCTTTCGAGCGCCGCGGATCTTTCAGCGCGGTTCGTGAAAGAGCGGTATCTGCCGGACAAGGCGATTGACGTGATCGACGAGGCCGGCGCCTGGAACCGCATGCGGCCCGAGGGAGAACGGGTCGAGGTGATCGGGGCTGCCGAAATCGAAACCGTGGTCTCCCGGATCGCCCAAATTCCGGAACGCACGGCGACCATGGACGAGAGGAGTCGGCTGGCCGTTCTCGAACGGGAACTCAAGAGCGTGGTCTTCGGGCAGGAACGGGCCATCGAGGCGGTGGTGAACGCGGTCAAGCTGTCGAGGGCCGGTCTGGGACAGCCCGAGCAGCCGGTGGGCTCGTTCTTGTTCGTCGGGCCCACGGGCGTGGGCAAAACCGAGGTGGCCAAGCAGCTCGCCCGGGTGCTTGGGGTGAGTTTCCTGCGGTACGACATGAGCGAATACATGGAGAAGCACACGGTTTCGCGCCTGATCGGCGCGCCGCCTGGCTACGTGGGCTATGATCAAGGAGGGCTCCTCACCGAGGCGATCCGGAAGTCCCCGCACGCGGTTCTCCTTCTGGACGAGATCGAAAAGGCCCACCCGGATCTTTTCGACATCCTGTTGCAGGTCATGGACCATGCCACCCTTACCGACAACAACGGCCGGCAGGCCGATTTTCGTCACGTGATCCTCATCCTGACCACCAACGCCGGCACGCGCGAGATGAGCGCGCGCGGCATCGGGTTCAGCCGCGCCCTCGAGACCGCCGGAAGCCTAAAGGCCGTAGAGCGGCTTTTCAGCCCGGAGTTCCGGAACCGGCTCACCGAGATCGTGACGTTCAACCGTCTTTCGGACGAGGTCATGGCGAAGATCGTCGGAAAGTTCCTCCGGGAGCTGGCTCGCCAGCTCGAAGAGAGGCGGGTCACGCTGGAGGTTACGGATCGGGCCGTCCGATGGCTGGCCCGGGAGGGGTACGACGAGGTGTTCGGGGCCAGGCCCCTGGCGCGCCTGATCCAGCGCAAGGTCCGGCTGCCGCTGGCGGATGAACTTCTTTTCGGCGCTCTCCGGGAAGGGGGAAGGGCCACGGTGGACGAATCGGAGGGAGAGCTCGTGATCCGCTGCCTGCCTTTGGCGGCCCCCCCGGACTCAGAAAAAGGCCTTTAGGAGCAGGTACAGGACGTCGCTGCCCGAGAACAGGCCGAACTTGGAATCTTTGGCTCCTGCGATCATGGCGTAGCCCGCCAGCAGAGAAGCGCCGTCGAACGGTACGAGTTCGAATTCCGGGTTGAACATCCAGGCGTGCCGGTTCCGGAAGTCCCCGTAGTCTGCCACTTCGAGAAGCCCGTTGAGGGTCACCTTGAGGGTGTCGTTGAAAAAGGCGTACTCGAGATAGGAGATGTAATAATCTTCGAGTTCCCCTAAGAAAGGGGTGTTGCCGGTTCCGACGAGATTCTGGGCCTCTCGGGTGTAGCCGAATTCATCGTAAAATCCACGGTTGTATTGGGTGTTCCAGTAGAGGCCGTCGCCCACACCGAATGTGTAATCGAATCCAACGGTGAACTTCGTGTAGGGTCTTTTGAGAAGAGGCACTTTGACGGGCGGAAGGCCTGGAGGCACGGTCGCGCGGAGCTCTGTGTCGAAATCCTCGGAGAGATACACGCCCACTTCCGCCCACACACCCACGGTTCGGATCTCTCCCGCCAGATCGAATCCGAAGACATCCACCCGGGGATACCCGTACCGGAGCTCAAGGGAAGGGAGCCCCTCCACGAGGCCGACCTGGACTTTCTCGGGCAGGGGAAGGGTGTGGTGCCCGTGGTAATAGCTCACGCCGAGGTCGAAGTTGGCGAGGTTTGCACTGATCCGCAATCCCAAGACGCCGGTCCCCAACCGGTACCCGGGGACGTCTGAAAGGACAGCGCGGGTGGTTCCGGTGGGCAGCCCCAGAGAAGACGTGAGAGCGTCCAGCGTGGCCTGTTGGACAAGGAGAAGGTAGGATTCGAACCCTTCGGGAAGGGGAGAGGGTTTGAAAGCCGGAAACCAGACCGCCTGGATTTTGAGATCGAAATCGACCGGGAAGCGGTATTCGATTGCGAGACCGTCCATGGGGATGTGATCCACGAAATAGTCGGGATCGAAGGAGAAGAGATTCGCGTAATCCACGGGGTTTAGGTTGTCGATGACGTTCCACTCATCCGAAGTGCCCCAGCGGACCCGCTGACGGCCCGCCGTGAGGTCGAGCCCCGAGACGAAGAGATTCTCCACTTTGAACGATCCTTCCTTGAAGTAGAGATCCACGTCGTGGACCTGGGAGGAAAATCCGTTGCCGCTCTCCAGGTCCTCGAAGGTCTCGAAGCGCGCGTCCGCGGTGTGGATGAAGTCCACCCTGGACCGAAAACTCACGTTCTCCGAGATCGAGCCGTCGAGCCTTGCCCGCAGCTCGACGCGGGTCAGGGCGAAATCCCCGGCTTCGTGGTCGAAGAGCCCGGCTCCGTCCTCGCCCTCCGTGTAGACGGAGGTGAAGAATTTCACGGTGCCGCCGAGCCTGGCCGTGGTTTCTGCCTGCACCCGCCAGGGGAAGGCTGCGGCAAAGAGCAGGACGAGACAGACGCCAAGGACCGGAAAGGCGCGCTCAGTCATCCTGAATCTTTCTCTTGAGCTGTCGCTCGGAAAAAAGGTCGTCCGGAAGTCCCACGTCGAACTGGACGTCCTGCACTTCGATGAGGGTTTCGTGATTCTTCCTGAGGTCCTTCATCCGCATGCGCACCGGCGTCCAGTATCCCTGCACTTGGCGCATTTCGGCCTCGTAGGCCTTCCAGGGAGTGTCTCCGTCGTCGAAAAGTTCCATGCGCCGGACAGTGAAGTGCTCCTTGTCGATCCAGGCCACGACCTTGGAGTAGATCCTCTCCGATCCGGGTTTCCGCTCGAGTTCCAGAACGTATTCCGACGGGGTTTCCTCCCGCAACCTGGCGCTGTAGTGGTGGGTGTATTTTCCAGTAGAAAGATCGTCGTTGGAGAGATCCGAGCCCGCGAAGCTCTCCTTGCGGGCGTGGGACGCGATCCTGCGCACCCGGTCAAAGGCGGGCAGATAGAGATACATCTTGTCGTCCGCGAGGCTCAGGAATCCGAGATCTCGGACCTCGGGCGGATAGAGGAATTTCGTCACGGACCAATCGTCCTTGTCCTGGAAGAAACGGGTCCAGATCTTGAGGCGCCGTTCCTTGCGACTGCCGTCCTTATCCACAAGAATCATGACTGCCTTGCTCACACCATCCTTGGGCGCCGAGATCACGGAGTCTGCCTTGGCCAGGATCTGGTCAGCGTCCAGGGCGGCAGCAAGAGAGGCCCCCAAGATGGCGCACAAGAGGATAAGAGCTGAAAAAACTTGTGTCGATGCTCTCATGGTCGTTTGTCCCCTTGGAGTTGAAAGGCCGCGGCTTAAGTCGGCCCGCTGTCCTTTTCTCGCCTCCTGTCGTCGATGTGAAACAGCACGAGCAGGGCGGGCAAAAGCGTAATGACCGAAAGGGTAACCAGCAGAATGGCCAGAGCGTTCACACCGGCAAAGTACTTGAGGGTTTTGGTGTTGGACAGGACCAGCACGAGAAAGCCGAAACAGGTCGTGGCGTTTGCCGTGACCACGGCTCGGCCCACGTGCCTGCAGGTTTCCCCGAGGGCTTCCTCCGGCGGCGTGCCGAGGATGAGTAGCCTGCGGTAGTGGGTGAGAAAGTGGATCGATCCGTCCACGCCGAGGCCGATGACGAGGGCTCCAAAAAGCACGGTCCCGTAATCCAGCGGGATCCCGGTCCACCCCATGAGTCCGAGAACCGAGACCAGGGGGGCCAGCACGCACAGGAGGGACGCAACGCCGCGTCGCAGGGAGCGCTGCGTGATACTGATCAGGGCGAGAACCGCAACCGAGGCCAGCACGAGACTCTGGATCTGACTCTGGTAGAGAAGCTCGTCGAAGCGGCGCATGAGATCCGGCGCTCCAGCCTGCTCGATTAGAACTTCCTTGCGTTGGCAGATCGCGGTGTCCACATGGGGGATGGAGGCGACCTGACGGGAGAAAAAAGCTGGCCTGTCGCTCCAGAGAGCCCAGAGGACTCCCTCAACGCGCTTGCGGAAGTCCTTGTGCTGGGCGAGCCCTTCGGGGAACAAATCCTGGATCCTCTCCCTCAGTTCGGCTGCCCGCAGAACTCGAAGGGTGTCCACGGCTCTGCGTGCAAGCCCCTGGGCGGACTCACGGGCGTCCTCGGCGGTCATGGCGGCCTCAAGCATAAGGAGACCGGCGATTTCGTCGGCAGAAGGAAATCGGCTTTCCTCTGTCCACTGGCGCTGCAGGCCGGCCAGAACCCGCCGGACGGCCTCTGGGGAGAGGATCTGGACGGTTTCCTGCTCGAGATAACGCTGGAGCGCGTCCCAGAGGCTCTCCAGGGGCAGGCCGTCGTCGACACGAGGGAACGCCGCGGCGAGTCTCTCGAACACAGGCGCAGGATCGTATCGGGCAGGCTTGTCGTATCCTTGAGCCAGCCAAGCGATCTGATGGGCCGCCTCTTTGAACCTGAGAGTTTGCAAGGCCTGCCTCTCTTCCGGAGGGAGACGCCCCGGATCGAGCACCACGATCTCGTTCGAGAGGTTTTCTGCGATATACCTTCGCAGCAGTCCTGCAATGTGCCACATGGCGGCGCTTTCGGGCTCCCGGAGCATACCCGTGATGAGGGCCTGGGTGCGATCGGCGGTGACAAAGGTCTTGAGAATTTCCTCTCCCTCGAGGAGGAACCACAGGTTGGCGATTCCCTCGCGGGTTTCCGGTATCGCGAAAACATTGTTCAAGGTCCAGTTTTCTTCTGCGATGAGTCCGTTGATCGAAGTAAAGCTCGAGAGGAGCTCTTCGGACCTTAGAAAATTCTCCAGATACTGAGCCCGGTCGAGAACCGCCGGATCCTCGATGTCTCCTTTGAGGTATAGAGACACTGGATAGATGCCGCTGAAATGGTCGCGCAGGATATCGTGGCCGAGCCTGGGCGGGGATCGGTCGGGAAGAAGCTCAACGAAATCCACGTTGGTCCGGATCTGCGGAATGCCAGCGGCGAAGACTGCAACGGCAAGGCAGACCCCGAAAAGGACTGAACGGTTGTGCCGGTGGCCCCAGGATCCCATCCGGTCCAAGAGGCCGGCGAGGCGGTCCGGTCCCGCGGTCGGGCCGGACGGCTGGGGGCTGGGGCGGACCTTCAGCAGATGGATGCAGACCGGCAGGAGCAGAAGGGACAGCAGGCAGGCTGAGGCCAGGCCAAAAGCGAGTTCGAACCCGAAGAACTGGAGGATGTCGATTCGGGTCGTGGCAAAAGTAAGAAGCCCTGCCACAGTGGTGGCGGCGCTCATGGCAACGGGGCCTGCGATCTCCGCGGTGGCAATGCCCACGTCGCCTCTCTTGAGATAGTGGTTGAATATATGGACCGCGTAGTCCGATCCCATGGCGATCAGGAGCACAACGACCGAGGGAGAAAGGATATTGGCATCCAGCCCGAAAAGCGCTTGGAGACCCAGGGTCCAGAGGATGCATAGGGCGACTAGGCCGAGGGGCAAAACGACTCCCCAAGCCCTTCTGAGACCGTACCCGAGGACCACGACCATGACGGCGAGGGCCAGAGGAAGCAACAGTTCCATGTCCTGGGCCGTGTATTGGTCGAGGAAAAGAATCAAGGCAGGATCCCCGCCGAAATAGTAGGGATGACCGCCTGCCACAAGGCGTACGGTTTCCAGGACCTTGCGGGCGGAAACGACTTCCTCTGTGCTCCCGTCGATGTTGCAGATGACGACCGTGTAAGCCGCATCCGGAGAGATGACCGAGTTTACGTACATTTCTCGGGAGAGCACATAGGCTTTGAGGGATTCGAGTTCCTGTTCGGACTGGGGGATCTCCTGAATGAGGTCGCGGACTTCGATGCCGTCCTCGGATCTTCGGATGTCGACGATGTTCGTTAGGCTTGTGACGTTGAACAGTTCCGGAAGGCGTTCCAGCTCTCGGGTCATTTTCTGAAGAAGAGCGAGAGATTCTTTGTGAAAGACCCCCTTGTCAGAGCAGTCGAGGACAACGAAGACCATGGCGTTGGCCGAGAACTCGCGGTCCACGAGTCTGTACATTTCGGCCACTTTGTCGCCCAGAGGAAGCCACGTGTCGTAATCGTTGTTGACCTTGAGCCGGCCAGAGGACCATCCGAAAAAAGCGCTTGCGGCGAGGACCAGGGCCAGGACCCTCCAGCGGGAACGGATCAGGACCTGGCTGAATCTTTGCAACCAGCGGTTAAGATCCATGAAAGCCTTGTCGGAAAGCCTTTTCCTCGGGTTCGAAAGACGGCCTGGACAAAGACGCAAAGGCGGCCGGAAGGATCGAAGTTCGGCGTCTCTGTCCCAGACGAGGCGCCAGGGTCAGGTGGTTTGGCCCTGATCGGGCGTACCCTATAGGATGAGCTGAATCCTTGTCAAACTCCTTGAGCTGCCCCGGGACGCTTACCACTCGCGATTGTCTTTACCGGATCCGGGCCCGCGAGGAAGGGCCGAGTTCGAACGTACGGAAGAGGGGCAGACTCTGGGGCGAGACAAGTTCCGATAGAGGGAAGACCAGGTCATGGACCGAAGAACCCGCCCGGACGGAGACCGGGAGGGGATAGGAGCCGCAGGCGTCCTCGATGTCACAGATGAAGCCGTCGTCGTCTCGGTCCGTCCCGGCCAGGATCAGGTAGGTTCCGGCCGGGACAGCGTCCGTCGTAAAGGCGTAGCCGCGATTCGCGTCGGTTTCGGCCTGGGCCACGGGTTCGGAAGAGTCCGGCTCCAGCACCAGGACGTAAACCGTGCCCACGTTTCCGGAGATTTTGTCGCCCACCTCGGCCTGCACCTCGACGGTCGCGGTCTTGTCGCCGACCGTGGCGTCGGTTTGAATCGTGATCGTTGCGGTGTACGTCCCGGCCCTAAGGCCGCTTCGGTCGACAAAGGCCTGAACGGTGAGCGGCGCGACTCCTGTGGACGGCGTGACGGAGAGCCAGGAAGCGGTGTCCGAGACGTTCGTGACCGTGAGCGTGCCTGTACCCGCATTGGAAATCTGAAAGGAGAGGGACGAAAGAAAGGTATTGAACTGAAGGACAGAGGTGGACAGGGCCAGAATCGAGCCGTCCGGGAGGCCGGAGCTGCTTCCGGCCAGGGTCTGGGCCGCGATGACGGCCTGAGCTGCGTCGATAAGCCCATGCCCGTAAAAGTCGTCCCTGCCAGGCTGGCCCATGTCGCGGGTGATGCGGATCGAGGTCCCGGGGTGGGAGCCGGAAAGGAGCAGGTCCAGGTCGCCGGGCGTGAGCATGGGATGGACCGCGCGCATGAGGGCGACGACGCCCGAAGCGTGGGCGCATGCCATCGAGGTGCCTTGATAAAACCTGTACAGGTAATCTCCGCGATCGTTGCCCAACGTGCTCAGGATGCCGTCCGGATACCCGTCGCCGTTGAGGTCCGCGCCCATGTCGCCCCCAGGCGCACAAAGGTCGATCGAACTGCCGAAGTTGGAATATGAGGCCTTGCGCAGACCGGCGTCGATAGCAGAGACCGAGAGCACGCCGGCCAGAGAAGCGGGAGCGCTAGGGACAGCCGAGTTCTCGTTTCCGGCAGCGGCCAGGAGAAAGACGCCCCGGCTTCTGGCCTGGGACAGGGCGTCCTGCAGCGTCTGGCTGTAGCCGGGCCCGCCGAAGCTCATGTTGAGGATGTCGGCTTTCTGGGCCGGAACCTTGCCGGACACATTGGACAGGCCGGCCCCGTATCGGATGGCCTGGGCTATATCCGCGTCCGCCCCGCCGTCCACCCCCAGGGCGCGCAAGGGCATGAGTCGGCCTTGCCAAGTCGTTCCGGCCACGCCTGTCCGGTTGTCGGTCGCGGCCCCGACGGTTCCTGCCACATGGGTGCCATGGAAGGAGCTGCTTTGTTTTTCAGGGTCGTCGCCGGGATCTGTAGGATCCGGGTCGATTCCGTCTCCGTCGTTGGCCCTCTCAGGATCGCTCACAAAGTCGAAGCCCGCGGTGAGCCTGGAGGTGAGGTCCGGGTGGCCGGTGAGCACGCCGGTGTCGATGAGGCCGATCGTCACGTTCTCCGAGCCGGTCGTGACGTCCCAGGCCTGGGGTAGGTTGATCAGACCGTAGTGCCACTGGGCGGAAAAGCCCGGGTCGTTCGGGGTACGCTTAGGTTTCCGGACAAAATTGGGCTCCGCATATTCCACCTGGTGTTCCCGCACCAGTCGGCGGAGCCCATCGAGCGTCAGAGCTCTTGCCAGGCGTTTCGAAGCCCCTTCGAGGGAGAGCTTGCCGTCCGTTCGGGCCGAGAAAACTTCATGGAATACTTCTGAGACCTTTAGGATCTCCACGCCGCCCGGCAACACGGATCCGGACGCGACGCCCAGGGAAGCGTAACGGCCGGGACCTGCGCCGAGGGATCCTTTTCGGCCGTTCTTCCACTTGACGAGAAGTTCACCCGGAACGAAATCAGCTCCCGGCGGGATTCCCATCGATGAAGGCCCTTGCAGGATCGAGGAGGAACTTGCCGAAAGGACATAGGCGCTCGAACCTTCAAAGCGTCTCACCCCGACAAGGAAGACGCCCGCCCCGGGCGTCTCGAGGTATTCGGTTGACCTGTATCCCTCAGACGCGTCGAGGATCATCGAACCCTGGGCGTTTAAGAGAAACAGGTCGAGGTCGTTTTGGTTCAGATCGTCTTCGGCGATCGTGAGCAATAGAGCGGTCCTGGCCGGAGCCTGAAGTCGGTAAAGGTCGCACAGAAGAATGGGGCGGCCGGCGGCATAGACAGAAAAGCCGGGATCGCCCACAGAGACGAAGCCTGAGATCACCGCGGGGAGTGGCAGCGCTTGGGCCTGGGCGATCGAGTCGTTGGGCTCGGATTCCAGGTCGTAAGCAGGCGGAACGATGAGGTGGCCTGAGATCGTAGAAGCGGACCGGCTGCTTTTGCCGTCGCCTCCGCCTCCTCCGCATCCCACGGCGACAGCGCCCCAGATGAGGAGCGCAAGAAAACAGGGAACCCAAGGACAAATCTGGTTGCGGAGCGCGCCAAGGGGTTTCATGAAGATGTCCTCGCGGGTGCTTCGGCAGGACGCAGCCTCCCTCGGGCGGATCAGGCTTCGAGATCCTTCAAGGAGACGTTTCCCGGCGACTGTTGGAAGGATTGTTCCATGGAGGCCAGACGCTGTGCAAGAGTCTTCCACTCGGCCCCTTCTCCCAACGGGATGGCGTCGAGGCCGTTGTTGTCCAGCCTCCGGATCACTTCGGCGATGGTAAGCTTCTCGAGAGGCAGGGCCGGCTGAAAGGCGTAAGATTCTTCTTCGCCTCTCCTGACCTGGCAGAGCACGCCGCTCTCGGTGAGGCCGTGGAGCACGTCGCGCACCAATCGAATCGGCAACCCGAGGGCCTCTCCGATCTCGGCAGCGTCACGGGGGCGGGAGCCTTCCAGAAAGGTTCGCACGCAAAGACGGGTGATCCCAAGGGCCACGAGGTGCTGGAACCGCGGGCTGACCCGTAGGCAATCCTGCTCGAATTCGTAATGCTCCACGTATTGCTCGGCGAAGGCGACCTCGGCTCCGAACAGGACGATGAGCCAGCTCGTTTGGAGCCAGATCAGGAAAAGGGGGAGGGCGGCGAAGCTCCCGTAAACCGCTCCGTAGGAAGACACCCCGATCTGGAGCTTGATGTAGATCCACTGAACGATCTGGAAAAGGGTGCCTGCGATCACCCCGCCCAGGACGCCGGACCGGATCCGCACCCGGGTGTTGGGAAGGACGACATAGAGAAACGCGAAAAGAAGCCAGATCGAAGCGTACGGCACGACTTTGAGTGCGGCCAGCATCAGGGGTTGGAAGGCTGCTTTCAGGTGGAGGCTTTCCAGAAACGACTCCATCCGGCTCGCTACGATCACGGTTGAGCTTCCGGCCAGGACGAGAAGGATCGGAGCGAGGAGCATGATGGACAGGTAGTCGCTCACTTGGCGCTGGAAGGATCGTCCCTGCCTCACGCCCCAGATATCGTTGAAGGATTTCTCAATGTGCCGCAAAACCTTGATCACGGTCCAGAACAGAACCACCACGCCGATTCCGGCGATGAGCCCGCCCTGAGCCTTCTCCAAGAGGGTGCGCGAGAACGCGATGACCCGCAAGGCGGTTTCCTGTTGATCGGAAAAGGCCTCGAGGAGACGTCGTTCGAGCCTCGCCTCGAAGCCGAACCCCTTGGCGACGCCGAAGGCCATGGCGAGGACCGGCACAATCGAAAAAAGGGTGTAGTAGGTCAACGCCGAGGCCCGGAGCTGGCAGCGATCGTCTTGGAATCGGCGCAAGGCCAGCAGGAGAATTCGAAGCTGGCGGATGAGAAGGGACTTGTGCGGAGGAAGATGCCTGGACGGGATGCGCCAGACTCCGGTTCGGACGAAGCTGCGCGTTTTCTCGAGGCCTGCAAGGGCCCTTTGGAACATGAACCGCTCTCTTTCGAACTGCCGATCAGATCTTGAACGGCAGGCCGCGGCTTGCGGCGCGCCGGATATTCCACTCGATCAAGTTCGCTGGCGGCTCGCTGCGGTCCGACTCGGCTCTGGGGACGAGCCGAATGGACCCGGTAGGGCACGTGGGTGCACAGACGCCACAGCCGATGCATCGGTCCGAGAGCACCCGGTAGGCGCCGTCCGCTTCCGCGACCGCCTCCATGGGGCACCGCTCCTCTGCGCACAGCCCGCAGGCCGAACATGTGTCGGTGTCGAGGGCGGCCACGAAGTTGCTCTGGGCAAGGAGGTAAGGCGCCTTGAGTTCCTTGACGCCCCGCAAAAGGCCGCAACAGCAAGGGCAACAATTACAGATAAAGGCCTGCCCTTCGGCCACGTTGTAGGTGCAGTGGACGAGCCCCTCCTGTTCGGCCTTTTCGAGAAGCCGGAACGCCTCCTCCCGGGTGATGACCCTGCCCCGGGCGTATTTGTCAAAAGCGTTTTCCTCGGGGGAAAGGGATAGGCAAATCTCGACCGTGTGGCTGCACGGGTGGCCTTCCAAGGCCCTCTCCTTCCTGCAGATGCACTCGGCGACCTGAAAAGACTTGGCCTCCCGCACGAGGCGCATTACGTCTTCGTAGGGGCGGACCTCGTGCTCCCCTTGGACCTCGGTGCTGACGGGGACGACCCGGGTGACGGCCGGCTCATGCAGACCGAAGGTTCCGAGAAGCGTTGGAGCGTACTCTTCGAACAAAGCCGCGAGTTCCTTGTCCATCCGGTGCAACTGGAACTCGTAAATGCCAATGACGAAAGGGAAGAGCATGAAGACCTGCTGGCCGAATAGCTTGAAGGTCCCGATCTGGCCCTTCTCGACCATGCGGTCCAGGATGGCCTGCATCTCGGGCAAGGCTTTGCCCAGCCTGGCCGCGATGGCGTCCGCTGTCTCGGGAATCGGCTTGAGCTTGAGAGCCATTTCGGCGTCCTCGGGCGTGAAAATCTTGCGGAGGATTTTGAGCTCCACCCCGCTTTCGGTGGAAGGGTAGCCGCTGGGAAGCTCGTCGAGCCTTTGGGCCAGGCGCCTGTACACGTCGTTCATGATCTCTCCTTTTCCAGGGATATTTAGCCCTCACTGAAAGCAGAACTCAAGGAGATGAATCCCCTATGGCCTTGCCGACGTAAGGAGGCGAAGCGTGATAGACCGCCTTGACCTGGACAGCTCCCCAGCCGGAGTCGGCTGATCGGTAGGTCCCCTTGACCTGGAAGGCGACCGGCTCGGCCGTGATGACCGAGGCGGCGACCGGCGCCCCTTCGCGAAGGTCGGCCAGCCAGGCCTCGACCGGTTTCCGGGGGAAAAGAAGCATGTCCGGTCGGACCGGCGCAAGAGCGCCGACCGGTACGGCCACGGGGTGCCCTTCTCTGTCCAGGAAGGCGATGACCTTCACGGCAGACAGCCTCGCGTATCGCGCGGCCACCACGGGCCTGAGCGGCCGGCGGTCCGCCCCTTCCGCGCCGGCCTGAAACCCGCGCAGCCTGGCGGCCAGAGCGGCAAAAAGGATTCCACCCTTGGAAAACTTCAAGGGCGCCGAGATTTCCGTGATCCGGATGGATCCCGCGCTGCGAACGCCCATGTAAGCGTTGTACCGCATGTGAGGCGAACTGTTTACGATGTCCACGAATTCGCCCGTCTTCTGGAAACCCTCGAACAAGCCGCGCAGGGTCGCGGCGAGGAGATCTACGGTGAAGACAGTCACGGAGACCCGCGGGTCAGCCTTGAGGTTCCGCTCGGTCTTCCACATGAGAAAGTTGCCGAAGATGAGCCTCCGGCGGTCATAGGATTGAAGGGAGATGATGGGCACCACGTTGGGCGTCCCTTCGGCGTCGCGGGTTGCGAGAAATTTAGGCGTGAACTCGCCGCGGAGCGCTTGAACGAGCTGTTCTTCGAGCTCGACCGGCTGGACATCGGATCCGGGCTGTGGCCGTCCCGATGCAAAGGAGTCGGTTGCGGTCGTCATGGGAGGCCTCCTGCCGCCCGCCGTCAGACCATGTGGGCGTGCCTTGCGATCAACTCGTCCTGAATTTCCTTGCCGAGGGTCACGAAGTACGCGTTGTATCCGGTCACCCTCACCAACAGGTTGCGGTATTCGTCCGGCCGTTTCTGGGCTTCCCGAAGCGTATCCGCATCGAGGATGTTCACTTGGAGGGCTGAACCGCCTTTTTCGATGTACGCCCTGAGGAGGGCGGCGAGCTTCTGCCGGTGCTCGGGCCCTCGGATCAACGCCGGCGAGAGGCTGAGGGTGTGGGAGCCTCCGTTGGGGATCGAGGTCCAGCCGATCTTGCCGACCGATTGAATGACCGAGGTCGGTCCGTTGCGGTCAGCTCCATTGACCGGGCAGACGCCGTTGGACAGAAAAGAGCCCCGCTTGCGGCCGTCTGGCGTGGCTGCGGTCCGGGGTGCATAGGCGACCCAGTAGTTCCAGGAGAGATAGCCCGCGCGGTAGCGCCGACCCGTGAAGGGCGATACATACCGGGGAAGAGCCTCGGACCAGCAGCGGGAGACCCTGGCGGCCATTTGGTCCGCGTAAGGGTCGTCGTTGCCGTACTTGGGCGCCTTGTTGAGAAGAAGCTGCCTGAGGGGCTCGTGGCCCTCGAAGTTGTCCCTGAGGGCCGTCAGGAGCTCTTCCATGGAGATCTTCTGGTCTTCGAAGACGAGCTTCTTCAGGGCCAGAAGGGAATCGACGGCCGTGGCCAGGGCCACGCCTTCCATCGTGATGAAGTTGAACTCCGCTCCGCCCTGGTTGACGTCCCGGCCCGAGGTCTCGCAGCCTCGGACCAGGGTCGACAGGTATGGGACCGGCTCAAATCGCGCCCGGATCTCGTCCGAGAGGTTGTAGAGCCGGATGAGCTGCTCCATGACGAAAAGGGTCTGCCGTTCGAAGGCCTTCCAGAACTCCTCGAAGGAGCGGAAAGCCCGAGGGTCGCCAGTCCTCGGGCCCACCTGCTTGCCCGTGGCCAGGTCCTTGCCGTCGAAGAGAGCCAGTTCGACCGCCTTGGCGAGGTTGATGTTCACGTCCACGGTGCCGGACCGGTCGTTCCCCTGGAGGGTGTTTTCCAGGCAGCCGACCGGCGCGTAGTCCCAGAGTTTTTCTTTGGGCAGACCGATCCATTCCAGGGCGGCCATGCTCGTTTCGTCGAAATTGAGAAGGAAGGGCGCGCCCTGGGCCTTGGAAAGAATCTCCACGATCCGGTCGAGAACCTTGGGAGGCGTGTTCTTGTGGAGCCGCACGTTCGGCTTGGGCTCCAGGAGGTTGATCTCCTCAATCACGTCGAGACACAGCTCGGTGAACGGATTGGTCAGGTCCTCTCCGTTGGGCCCCATGCCGCTCAGGGTGATGAGCTGGCCGAAGGAGGAGTTGATGCCCTGGTTGTTGCCGATTCTTCCCTGAAAGTCGTACGCGTAATTGTGCTTGATGAAAAAGCACGCGAGGAGCTCTTTTGCGAAGGTTCTGTCCAGAGCCCCGGATTCGAGATCTTTTCGGTAGTACGGGTAGAGATACTGGTCGAAGCGGCCGTAGGAGACGCCCGGGCCCGGATACGATTCTGCTGCCATGACGAGCATGTGGGTGAACCAGAGAGACTGGAGAGCTTCCCAAAAGCTGCGGGCTGGTTTCCAAGGGACTCTCTCGCAGATCGAGATCATCGTGTCGAGTTCCCTCGCCCTGACCGGATCCGTCTCCCGCGACCGGATCCTCCTGAGTTCATCCGCATAGCGCTGCGCCACAATGCGGGGGACCTCGACGCTCACGAGAAGGGCCTTGAGGAAGTTTCGTGGCTCCTGGTCGGTCGTCTGGGTGAGACGGTGCTCGAAGTTTTCCTTCAGGCCCTCGAAGCCGATTTCGAGCACGGTCTTGTAATCCGGGATGAGATGGCCGGCCGTTGCGCCCGCGTTTCCAAAACCAAGGGCGTCCAGCCGGCGAAGACGCCGGACATAGCGTTGCTCCATCCGGTTGAACCGTCTGGCCTCCCGGCGGGTGAGGGTTCGGGACAGGGCGGTATTGAACTGGCCGCCGACAATGAGTTCGCCGTCGAGGACCTGGACAGGCAGGTGCTTTTCGACTACCTCCCGGAAGAACAGAGCCCTGCGGACCGGAAGAGGCTCCTTCCAGAAGGACCGCGGGAGCGGCACGATCCTGGCATCAGCGAGCAGGGCGGCCTTGAAGGCCTCCAGGAACGGATAGAGCTCCGGCACGACCCCCCAGGTGTGTTCGGTGAAAACCACGTCCCAAGGGTCTCCGGTGGAAAAAGCCATGACCTCGTTTCGGAAGTATTCGCGTTCATAGAATGAGAAATACTCGGAACGAAGCCGGGCCACCCTCGGCGAAAGATGCTCTGAGGGGGACCATAGGGGAAGGTTCGGTTGGCAAGCCGTGGCCATGACGACCTCCTGCGCGGAAAGGAAACGTTTCCTGCTCTTGCCCCGGGGCGCCAGGATGTTTCAATCGGCGGCGGCCATGGGCGCGTTCTTTCCCTCGGACTCTGAGAGTTTTTGAGAGGCACCCCCTCGAGGCTCTAGGCCTGGCCTGGTCCGGTGCGCTGTCGGGGGGCGAGTGCTTGTGCGAGGCCCCCTGTCCGATCGGGTCCTAACGGCTGTCCCCAGGGCAGCCAGAACGCGCTTTTCCCCGTATCGAAGCGCTTCGGACAGTGCCTTGTCTGCAAGGTCCGGATCCCTGCGGCGAAAGGCGGTGACGAGGCGCCTGTGTTGCTCAACGGTGCGCTCTGTCGCGCCGGGAAGACGGAAAAAGAACTCCACGTAAAAGCGGTAGACCGGTTTGAAGGAGTTGAACAGAAGCTGGAGCACGAGGTTTCCGGAAAGCCGCACAATCAGGGCGTGAAGCGCATAGTCGCAGTCGGCCATCTCCCGGAACCCGATGGGTCTTTTCGACTCCTCTTTCACGATGGACTCCAGTCTGAGGAGGTCCTCTGCCGTTGCTGCCAGCACGGCCTTTCTCACCGCGAAGGACTCGGCCATTCTACGGAATTCGAGAAGGGATACGACCACTTCCCGGTCGAGTCTCTCTCCGTGCCGCATGAGGTGCGCCAGGAGGTCCATGGAGCCCTCCACGCGGTAGTCGGTCACGTACGTTCCGCTCTGGGGATGGGTCCGGACCAAGCCGAGCTGGGCCAACCTGCCCACGGCCTCCCGCACGCTCGAGCGACTGGCGCCGAACCGCTCGGTCAGCTCTCGCTCCGAGGGAAAGCGACTTCCCGCGGGAAACTCTCCCTTGAGAATGGATTTTTGGAGGGCCAAGGCGATCTTTTCGGAAACCCGCACGGGGGACCTCTCGGCGTGAACTGGTCCGACCAATTTGAGCATATACGGTCTTGGAGCCGGATGTCAATGGAAAAAGACACCCTCTCGGGGTCAGGTTTCGGCTCTGTCGAGTCCTGGTGGCGAAAGAAAGGACGGAAGGCGAAAACCTGACAGGCAGGGCAGAAGCCCTCTTACGCCGCCGGGAACGGGCTGGGAACCCCTTCCGGGAGCTTTCTCACCTGCCAGGTTCCATGGACGAGAGCCACAACCTCCCCCTGGGCGTCTCGAATTTCCAGGTCCAGAGGGAAATTGGCCTTGCCCTTTTCCTCGGCCTCCCGGCGGATTCTGTCCGCCTGCTCCGAGGAAAGGGAGACTTCGAGCGTAACGTCCGTGACCGCTGGCCTCCGGAATCGAATCGCGACCTCGGTGACAATCGGCACGAACCGGGAACAATCGAAGGAGACCCCGTGGACGATGCCGCCTGCGGCCTCTCCAAGGGTGAACAGCGCCCCTGCGTACATGATGCCCACGTGGTTGACGTTGCCCGCGATGGGCATGAGGGCCTTGGCGTAACGCTCCCGCATCTCGAGGATCCGCAGGCCGCTCCTGCGGATCCCTTCGATTCCGTTCTCGACGAATTCTGCGATTGCCCTGAATCTTTCCTCGATCATGCCGCTGTCTCCGCCGGTGGTGCGCCGTCACACAAGAATGTCGAGGTCTTCCAAGGGGTAGGACACGCAGGCGTGGATGTACCCGTGCTTGCGGTCCGATTTGCGCACCAGGGCCCCGGGAGGCTGGTACACTCTGCCGGCCAGAACCTTGACCCTGCAGAGGCTGCAGGCGCCCGAACGGCAACTTGAGGGCACCGCGATCCGATGCCGTTCAAGGCAGGCGAGAAGGGGTTCGCCAGCCCGGGTGGCGAGAGTCTTGCCTCCGTTGACCTTGACGGCCATGGGCGTGTCCGGATCCAGTCCGGCAGGCCATCCCGGGGACCGGCGGATGTCGGAGGGCGTGCCGTATACCTCTCTTCGAAGCCTGCGCCTCGGGATGCCGAGCTTTTCGAGTTCCGGAATGCAGAAGTCGTACAGGCCTTGGGGGCCGCACACATAGAACGTCTTGTCCTCGAGGTCGCCGAGAATTTCCCGGATGAGCTGGCCCGTGACGAGTCCGGTCTTTCCCGCATAGGACGGCGGCGGATTCTCAAGGACCGGGATGTAGTGAAAGTTGTCGAACCGTGCCGCGAGGTCCAGCAATTCCTGGTGGAAGATCACGTCTGCGGCGTCGCGGTTTCCGTAGAAGAGATAGACCGTTCGGTCCAGGCCGCACTCGAGGATCTCGCGGATCATGCTCCGGAAGGGCGTGATTCCGCATCCCCCTGCGATGAGAACCATGTGCTTCGAGTGGAACAGGGGGTTGTGGTAGAACTCGCCGGCCGGCCCTGTCGCTTCCAAAAGATCCCCCCGGCGGGCGTGGTCCAGAAGGTGGTTGGAAACCAGCCCGTCGGGATACCTTCGGACCGTGACGTCGTAGTGGCCGAGGTGGTTCGGGGGGGAGGAAATGCTGTAAGGACGGCTGGTGCGGACCGCGCCGACTTCGACGACAAGCGAAATGTACTGGCCTGCCTGGAAGGGCGGTAGGGGGCCGTCCCGGGAGACGAGGCGGAAGGTCTTGGTCGAAGGGGTTTCGACGAAGATATCCTGGATTTGAAGATGCAGCGAGGGAGGATGGAGCCTCCGGATGTAAGGCTCCGGACTGTCCTTGTCCGGCGTGTAATCGACTCCGTGCGTCCTGCTCAGGTCGATCGCTCGCACCACCTCTTCGTATCCATCGAATTCGCGCAGCACCTCTGGCTTCATCCTCTCACCCTCCCGCTCGGAGTTCCCTAAGAATCGCCTTGGCCGCCCCGTGGCCGGCTTCCAGGGTCGGCTGAAAACCGCAGTCCCCGGACCAGGCGCTCGCAAACAGGAGTCCCTGGATCGGCGAGGCTCTTCCTGGCTGGAAGAACAGGGAGTCTTTGGTGTGTTGCTCGAACCCGTACACCGCCCCGCCCGGGTGCCCCAGGTACCGCATGTGGGTGAGCGGTGTGGCGACCTCGGCCTCTTCGATACGGTCCCGGATGCCGGGAAATACCTTTTCCGCTGTGCGCAGGAGCCGGTCCGCACAGCGGTATTTGGTCGCGAAGTACTCAGAAGGAGGCACCCGGAGCCACGCTTCACCGAACTTGAGGGTGACAAGACTCGCCTGGCAGGTGCCGGGCGGCGAAAAGTCCGGGTCGGCCACGTTATAGCAGCTCATGACCATGAGCTCGTTGCCGGTTTCGAGCTCCCGCATCTGGTTGTAAGGCTTTTCCGTGATGTCGGTATGGGAGACGATGAAGGTCGTGGATTCCGTGAATCCGCACGTCCGGGCATCGCGGTCGAGGCCCATAAAGACGACGAAGGCGGAAGGGCCCACGCTTCTACCCCTGAGCTCGCGCAAGGTCTGCTCCGGGACGGCTCCGGGCTCGAGAAGCTCTAGGTAGGTGACGATTGGGGACAGGTTTGAGACCACGAACCTGCAAGGGAAACGCTCGCCATCATCGGTTATGACGGCGCGGACCCTGCCGTTTTCGGTCTCGATTTTGCGGGCTCCGCAGCTGAAGCGAACCGTGCCGCCGGCAGCGAGAAACTTCGAGATCAGGGCGTTGGAGAGCGCCTGGGAGCCTCCCTTGATGTGGAAAGGCTTGAATTCGATGTAGGTGAAGAACAGAATCGCCAAGTAAGCGAAGGCGAGCCGGTTGGGCGGCAGGCCGAGGTAGCCCCAGTAAACCGAAAGGACTGTTTTGAGCAGCGGATTCTGAAAGAATTCGTCCAGCACGTCCTTGCAGGTTCTCAAGGCGTATCGGAACAGGGTGGGGTACTTGCTCCTCGAGGCTTCCGGATCTCGGAAATAGAAGGCGCTCAGCATCTCGCCCGCAAAACGGTACACGAGATCGAAGAAGCGCTCGATGGCGTCCCGTTCGGCCGGGAAGTGCTTTTGAAGTTCGGAGATCACCTGCCCCCGGTCGGCCTTGAGCTTGACGTCGATGACCCCGGGCATGGCCACCCGATACAGGTCGGACATCTCCACGAACTCGAGATCCTGTGCGACGCCGAGTCCGCTCAGAAGCCCTCTGAGGGGCCCTGGCTTGGCTTCGGTGCCCAGACCGCTCAGCTGGTGGAGGGCCACCTCGAACTCGAAGCGGCCCCTGCAGAAGCTCGTGGCGCACCCCCCCGGGATGTTGTGCCTTTCCAGCAAGAGGACCTTCAGGCCCTGGCGGGCCAGCGTGGCGGAGGCCGTCAGGCCGCCGTTGCCCGCTCCGATCACTACCGCGTCGTAGTCGTTCATGTTCGCCTTCCCTCTGAATCTTCCATCCTGAGGTTCTCTGGGGATGTCCGGCCGAAGACCCGGTCGACATCCTTGTCCGTTTCGGAATTCATTTGCAGAACTTTTGGAAACCGGCCATGGAGAAATCGTCAAGGTCCACCTGGGCGAACATGGTCCAGATGTTCCTCGGGCTGCAATTTTCGGTGATCGTGGCGTGGTCCGCCCGCTCGTCGATGATGTTCTGGCCCGCCACGGCGACCAAGGCCATCTTCTTGTCCGGGCTCTGGCAGAAGAAGTTGACCATGTACAGGGTCTTCCAATATTTGCCGCTGCGGTCATAGATGATTTTGTACGTGGTCGCGTACGTCTCGGGATCCGCCCAGAGATAGTGGGTGCCGTAGTTGTAATAACGGTCCTTGGGCGTCATCTCGATCACGTACATGGGCCGCTTGACCCACACGAGGTTCGTGGGCGCCCAGGGGGCACCCTTCCAGTCTTTGGCTTGATACCCGTAAATCACGGGCTTCACGTCTTTGGGGGTCACCCATTCGCCCGCCTCGTTTTGGGAGAAGGAATAGGGCTTGGTGTCCAGGAAGGGCACGAGTCCTTCCTGGACGCGCAGGAGCTTCCAGTCGAAAGCGGAGATTTTGCCGTCGTATCCATTGGCGTCGTCCACGCACTCGTCCGAGCCGATGAAAGTGTCCGAACGGTTGGCCGCGCTCATCCGCCTGACTCGGCGGACGGCCGGGATGTATCCGAAGGTGTTGTCCGGCTTGTCCGGCGACAGGTACCGCCAGAGCATGATGGCGGTGCCGGCAATGTCGTAGGGCTTGGTTACGAGCAGAATGGAGTATTTTTCGATCCCCTCCGGGTTCGGAATTTCCCGCGCATCCGGATGGCAGGTGAGGGAGGCAGACTGCCATTTGGCATGGACCTCCCGCTCAAAGCCCGAGCGGCCGACCCAGATGAGCTGAAAATTGAAGCGGAAGTGTCCGTAGGCGTGCTGCATGTACTGGTGGTTGTACATGATCTTGTGCACGACCTTAGGATCGGCCGGATCGAGTTCCGGAAAGGGCAGGCCGAGAATGTATCCGGCGGTCTGGCCCGAGGAAAGATCCACGATCCCTCCTCGGTCGTCAACATCGTACCGGCCCCGGTTGTCCTGGAGCGCTTTCAGGAGGTACTCCGGGTGCGTGGTCTTGGGGTCGAGGCCGAGTTCGCCGATCTCGAGAACGAAGTCGCCTTTGCGGACCCAGTTGAGAACAGACTCCGGCAGCAGCCCTTCGGCCTTCTGCCAGTTGGAGGCGTCGACAATCTCGCCCGGTGAAACGTCGGGAAAGCTCGGTTTGGTGAAGCCGACAAGGAACAGGAGGGCCAAGCATACGGACGTGGTTTCCTTCCGTCTCATGGTGTTTCCCCTCCGGCCGGACTTTGGAAAGCCCGGCCCTTCTGAAAATCCCGGAGAAGCTCTCTCACGATGATGAGCTTCTGAATTTGCGTGGTGCCGGCGCCGAACTCGATCCCCTTAACGTCCCGGTACATCCTCTCGACAGGAAACTCCCGGATGAACCCGTATCCGCCGAAGATCTGCAGGGCCTTGTCCACGACCCGCATGCCGACCTGGGAGCAAAAAAGCTTTGCGTAGGAAGCCTCCAGACGCAGCCGCGGCCTGCGATCGCAAAGCCACGCGGCCCAGTGAGCGAGGATTCGCGCGGCCTGGATGTCCGCGGCCATCTCGGCCACCAGGGCCTGGATCATCTGGAACCCGATGAGGGCGGTTCCGAACTGCTTTCGCTCGCAGGCGTACCGGAACGCGGCCTCGAACGCCCCCTGGGCCACGCCGACCGGCGCGGCGGCGTACAGAACCCGTTCGCGGTCGAGGCCGCTCATGAGGACCTCGAGTCCCCGGTTCTCGCCGCCGAGAAGATTGGACGCCGGCACTTCGCAGTCCTCGAAAACCAGTTCTCCGGTCGGAGAACCTCGAACGCCCATCTTCTTCAGCGTGCGGCCGCGGCTGAACCCCGGGAAATCCTTTTCCACGATGAAGGCCGAGATGCCCTTGGGACCGGCGGCAGGATCGGTCTTGGCGTAGACGACGGCGACGTCCGCCACGGGGCCGTTCGTGATGAACATCTTTGTTCCGTTGAGGATGTATCGATCCCCGCGCTTTTCGGCCCGGGTGCGAAGGCTCAAGGCGTCGCTGCCCGCCTCGGGTTCGGTGATGCACAGGGCGCCCACGCGATGGCCGGAAACGAGGTCCGGAACGTAACGGCGCCGCTGATCCTCGGTGCCGTTGCGAAAAATGTTTTCCGTGCACAGGACGGCGTGGGCGCCGAAAGTATTGGCCGTCGAAACGCAGCCGCGTGCGAGCTCCTCCATGACAAGGGCGCAGGAGAGGAAATCCGCGCCGCTGCCGCCGTATGCCTCGGGGATGGTGATCCCGAAAAGGCCCATTTCGGCCATGGCGCGGAAGTTCTCGATCGGGAACCGCTCCAGTTCGTCGGTCTCAGCGGCCCGGGGAGCCACTTCGGCGTCCACGAAACGGGCAACGGTCTCCTTGAGCAGGGCCTGTTCGCGGGTCAGTTCGAAATCCATGGCGCCCTTCTATTGCTTGAGGGTCCGGAAATGGCGGATGTCGGGCAGATGCCCCCTGCGCTCGAAGACCGCTTCCACTCCATGGCCGTGTTGAAACACCTGCCGCAAGCCTTGCGGGGCAGGACAAAGGGGATGCGGCACCCGGGGCAGCGGGTTCCAAGGATCCTCTGTTCGTCCCGCAGGGCGACGAAGGAGTGGCTGGCCATCTCTCCAGCCCACCAGGTGCACGGGACCTTGATTCCCCCCCTTGTGCCTGGAAGTTTCAGCCCCGCCGGTCTGCCCCTCCATCCTTTCCACCTGTTGGGTTCGAACGGGGAAAAAGGAGGTCACGGTCACGCCTTCTGCGCCGATGGGGGTTGCTTTTTATTCAGTTCCATCTCGCGCAGCTGCCTCCGCAGGACCTTTCCGATTGCGCTCTTGGGCAGCTCCTCCAGAAACTCCACGCTCCGAGGCACCTTGTAGGCTGTCAGCTTCGTGCGGCAGTAGGAGAGCACCTCCTCTTCGGTCAGGTTTTCACCCTTTCGGACCACGATGAATGCCTTCAGGGTCTCGCCGCGATAGGGGTCGGGCAGTCCGACCGCGCAGGCTTCCTGGATTTTGGGATGCTCGTAGAGAACCTCGTCGATTTCGCGCGGGTAGATGTTGAACCCTCCGGCGATCACCATGTCCTTCTTGCGGTCCACCACGTAGAGGTACCCCTCTTCGTCCATATATCCGATGTCGCCCGTGTGGAACCATCCGTCCCGCAGGGCCTCTGCGGTCTCCTCAGGCCGCTTGTAGTAGCCGATCATCCTCTGGGGCCCTTTCAGGAGGATCTCTCCGGCCTCGCCGGTCTTCAAGTCCCGTTGTCCGGATTCGGCGTCCACGATTCGGCAATCCGTGTCCGGAAGGGGGACGCCCACGCTGCCGGGCTTGCTCCGGCCGCCCCAGGGGTTCGCGTGGCTGACGGGCGACATCTCCGTCATGCCGTATACCTCGACGACCTGGGCGCCGACCCGGGCTTCCCATTCCAGATGGGTTTCGAGGGCCAGGGGAGCTGCTCCGGAAATGCAGCCCTTCAGGTGGGTGAGCCGTTCCTTCGGGGGGAGCTTGGGATGCCTGAGAAGGCCGACATACAGCGTAGGAACGGCGCCGAACAGGGCAGGCCGGTACTTGATGAGCGAGCGGAGCAGGATGTCCGCATCCGGTTTGAGCACCAGCACGTGGGTGAAGCCTCGGTAGATGCACGTGTTCATGCCGCCCGTGAAGCCGGCGGAGTGGAAGAAGGGCAGAATGCCGATCACGGTCTCCGCGCCGTCGCGGCCGTTGTGGATCAAGGCTTTCATTTGCTGGACGTTGACGCTCAAGTTCGCGTGGGAGAGCATGACGCCCTTGGAGACGCCCGTTGTGCCGCCCGTGTAGAGGAGGGCGGCGAGATCCGAAAACGCCAGCCGAGACGCCGGAGGCCTCGAGGTAGCGCGGCGGAGCAGATCCGAGAAGTCGAGCACCCCTTCCGCCGGACGGGTCCTGCGGTGCAGCTTTCGCCGCGCAAGCGGGAAGATCTGCCGGAGAGGAAAGGGCAGATAGTCCCGGACGTGGCATGCGACGACCGCGCGAAAGGGGACCCGGTCCTGGAGCGAGAGGATTTTGGGCACCACCAGGTCCATGGCCACGACGACCGAAGTGTCCGAATCCCGCAGTTGATGCTCGAGCTCTCGCTCGGTGTACAGGGGGTTGTTCATGACCACCACGGCACCCAGCCGCCAGATCGCGTACGTGGCGATCACGATCTGCGGCATGTTGGGAAGGACCAGGGAGACCTTGTCTCCGGCTCCCACGCCGAGCCCTGCCAGGGCGTTGGCGAAACGGTTGACGGCCTCATCGAGTTCCCGGTAGGAAATCTTTCGCCCCATGAGAATCAGGGCCGGGCGGTCCGGATAGTTCCGGGCGGTCCTCGCCAGTGCCTCGGGCAGCGGCATCTCCTCGTAGGAGAGGCTTGGCGGGACCTGGGGTGCATAGGCCCTGTGCCAGACCCGTTCCTGCACGGCAGCCTCCTCTACCATCCTTCCATCCCCGCGATCCTCTGCTTCAGCGAGAGGGGGTGCAGGCGCCGGCTAAGGACTGGGGCGTGCGGGCGATGATGGCGTCTTGGAGATTGCGGTCGAGATCGATGAAGTACGCGGCAAAACCCGCGACCCGGACCATGAGGTTCGGGTACTTTTCGGGGTGTTTCTGGGCGTCCTCTAAGGTCTGTCTTCCCACGGTGGTGAACTGGATGTGGTGAATGCCGAGGTCCCCGAACGTCTTCAGATAGTTCCGGAAAAGCTCCGCGTTGGGTCCCGTGAGGTACTCGGGCTGGAAGGTCTGGTTGAACAAGTGGTTCCATGTGGTGAGCGGGTCCACCTTCGATACGGACTTGAGGACCGCCGTGGGTCCCTTGCGGTCCCGGCCCGTCATGGGGGATATGCTTCCGTCGTTGAAGGGTTCTCCGGCCGAGCGGCCGTCCGGCGTTGCTGCGCAGACGCGACCGAAGCTCCACCAAGCCGTGGCGGCCGTGCCGTCCGGCTGAACCGGGGTCCCGAAATTGGTCTTGCAAGCCCGCGTCTCCTCCGCGATCCGCCGGGCGAATTCCCGGCTGATGGAATCCACGTAATCATCGTCGTTTCCGAACTTAGGCGCCTGGAGGCAGAGCCTTCTCAGGGCCTCGGCTCCCTGCCAGTTGTTCCGCAGGGCCTCGATGAGTTCCTCCATGGTGGCCTTCTTCTGTTCGAACACGACCTTTTTGACGGCCGCCAGGGAGTCGGCCACCGTGTTGAGGCCGAAGAGCGTCACGTCCCGGTAGTCCGGAATGTAGTTCCACTCTCGCACGTCCTGGGCCCTGTCGATGCAGCCGTCGGTGACCGCGGAAAGAAACGGCCTTGGAGCGTACTGGCGGTAAAGGGCGTCCGAGATGTTTCCGATGAGGACGAGCCTGCGGATCACCCAGCGGTAATTTTCGACCGTGGCGTCGAGAAGCTCTTCCATGGAGGAGATGGTTTTGGGGTCGATCCTCCTCTCGCCGGCCTTTTTGTAAAAAGCCAGAGGCGGGATGCCCAGGGCCGCGTTCAGACACATGGGCAGGGGGACGCCGCTTGCCCAGGCGGAAATGTGGTTGAAATTCTTTCCGGGGATGGTCGGCACCATGCAGTTGTTAATGGAATAGTTTCTGGCGTCCCGCAGAGGGCAGCCGAGCCCGGTGAGCCTGAGGACATTGACCTTGTCGTTGAAGATCGCCGGCTGAGGCATGCCAGAGGCGAGCACCTCAATGGCTTTGTCCACAAGCCGCCGGGGGATGCCGTCGTGCCAGCGCAGGGCCAGGGGGGGCACGATGGCTCGGACGGTCTTCGTGGCGTCCAAAACGATGTAGCTCATCTCGTTCGTCACGTCGTTGCCGTCTCCGTCGGTGCCTCCGATGGTGATGGTCTGAAACCCCAGGGCGCCACCTCCGAACCCGGACCAGATGGGAGCGTGGAGAAAGCCGGTTTCCTGGAACTTCACGATGAGGAACTCCACGAGTTCCTGTGCGGTCGGCCTGTCGAGCCTGCCGGCTCTGAGATCTGCCTCATAGTATGGGTTCATGACCACGTCGAAGCGGATGCCGCTGCCTACCTGGGGCAGTTCGATGAAATTCACGATGAGGTGGATGAACCAATAAGCTTGAAGGGCTTCCTGGAAGGTCCGGGCCGGGTGTTCCGGGACCCGCTCGCAGACGGCCGCGATCTCCTCGAGTTCCCGGCTCCTCTCCGGGTCCCGGACGCCCCGGGCCATCTCCCGCGCGAGCTTCGCGTAACGCCTGGCCCAGTCGATGGCCGCCTCGAGGGCGATGGTCATGCTCTCCAAGGTGTCCCTTGCCGAGACGAACTCGAACCCGTTGACAGACCCGTCCAAATATTGCCGGTCAAGCCGTTCCCTGCGCCGGCAAACCTCGTCCAGGATTCCACGCAAGCCCAGGCGAAGAATCTTTTCATAGTCCGGAGTCCCGGACTCCCAGTTGAAGATCCAGAACACCTCCTGTAAGTCCGGAGGCAGGTACCGGCGCAGCATGTGATGGATCGAGTTGTTGCCCCAGTAGGCACCGATCTCAGCGAGTTCCTTCCTTCCTTCGTCGGAGAGCATGCTGCTGTAGACCTGGCCCGGCGCGGTTTCCCGGGCGATCCATTTCCAGGCGAATTCGGGATAGAAGGGTACTGAGTCTGGGTCGGAGGCGAAGTTGCCCACGATCTTCTCGCCCGGCCGGATGTAGAGGGTCATGTTCTTGAGAATGTGGGCCAGGGCCAGAGCCCTGCGCAAGGGCATGGGCTGGCCCTCGGTGCGCTTGTAGGATTCTGTGACGAGCCTGGCCCGCTCCAGATCGAGCTTCCACTCGTAGCCGGGCCGGGTGGCCCGCATTTGGTCGGTAAGATCGAGGAGCGCGACCTGTTGGGCCTTGATCGGGGTCTGAATCATAAGTGCTTCGGTTCTGGCAGACATGGGGGCCTCCGTTGGTCAAAGAGTTTCGAAGTCTTGCGGTCAGGGCCGCGGGGTTTTCAAGACTTCCTGCGCGGCCAGATAGCCGGACAGGATGGCGGTGGACTGGCCGTTGCCCGGAAAGGTCCAGCCGCCCGCCAGGACGAGGTTGCGGATCGGGCCTGTCTGTTTGAGCCTCTTGTTGAAGCTTTGTTCGGGCGAAAGGGCGAAGCCGTATACTGCGCCTCTATCGTGGGAAGTGTACCGCTCGATGGTCCTGGGAGTGCCCACCTCCATGACCTCGATCCGGTCGCTCAACTCGGGCAGAACCGCTTCGGCCCGGCGGATGAGCTTCCTGGCGATCTCCTCCTTGGCTTTTTGATAGACTTCGTACTTGTCGCCCTTCATCCACTCCCCTCGGTAATCGTAGGGTGCGATCGTGACCAGGGAGACGACGGATTTGTCCTCACCGGGCGCAAGGGACGGGTCGAGGTTGGAATAGAGGCCCATGACGATGTGCGGGTCGTCGAAATCGCCGGCCTGGAGTCTCTGGTAGTCTTTTTCGAAATCGTACCCGCTGTTCAGGAAGACCTCGTGTACACCGGAGAGATCGGTTTTGCGCAGGTCGAGGTCCAGGCCCAAGTACACGATGAACAGGGAGCAGGAGACTTCCATATTCCGGAGCTTTTGAACGAAGCGAGCCGGGAGGTGCTCCTCGCCCACAAGCCGGAGGTACGTCTGCAGGGCGCTGGCGTTGGAGACGACGAAACGGGTCCTGTATTCCTTTCCCTCGAACGTCCTCACGCCCGCGGCTCGGCCGTCCTCGAGGAGAATTTTGTCGATGCGGGTGTTGAGGAAGATTTGCCCGCCCTTTTCCTCAAAGAACCCTGCCAGGGCGTTGGAGATCGACTGACTCGATCCTTTCGGGTAATAGCCTCCCTTTTCGTGCAGGCCGTGCCACATCAGGGTGTAGTAGAGGCCAGAGGCCCTGGAGGGAGGCAACCCGAGATATCCCCAGAGCTGGGCGAGAATGCCCTGGAGGCGGGGGTCCTTCACGTGCCGGTCGAGCATCTCCTGCAGAGTGGCGCTCCGGTATCGAAACACGTTCGGGTAGAGAAAGGGAAAGAGCGCGTATCGAGGGATCCGGGCGAGGAGGCTCTGCTGGGAGAGATGGCCGAGGGCGAGGACCTCGTCGAAGACGGCTTCGGCTGTGGCGAAGAATTTGTCGATCCCCTCCTGTTCCGCCGGAAACTTGTCGGCGAGGAGCTTCCGGAAGGCCTGCCGGTCCGCCGGCACGTCGAAGGTGTCGTCCGGGAAGACGCATCTCCAGAGAGGATCGATCCGGACGAATTCCACTCGGTTCAGCACGTCCAGGGACTTGAGGATTTCATAGAAGGCGGCACCTTCTGTCACTTCCGCCAGCACGTGGAGGGACACCTCGAAGGTGTAACCCTCCCTCTCGAAAGCGGTCATGAACCCGCCGACCTTGTCGTGTTGTTCGAATAGGGCGACCTTGAGGCCAGCCTTGGCTAGCGTGGCTGCGCAGGCAAGCCCGCCGCCTCCGGCGCCGATGACAGCAACGTCGTAATCGTAAGGTGCGGCTTTTTTCTCTGGGGCGCTGCAGGCGGCTAGAGCGAGGCCGAACAGAACGACCGAGAGAATTCCTGCCGCGGAAAGCCGTCCCGACAGGTTCACCTGGGTCGAGGGGGTGCGGGCGCGGCTTTTCATGGTTGCTTCCTTTCGATCCCTGAAAAGATGAACTTGCAGAGATCCTCGGTGAGATCGTCCGGGGAAATGTCCCGCTTGAAAATAACGCCGGTCAGGCACACGTGCTCGATGCTTCCGAAGATGACCTGGCGGATGAGTTTCGGCGGGAGGTCATCGCGGATTTCTCCTTCCCGAACGCCTTCTTCGATAAGGTCCAGGAGGATCTTGCTGTATTGTTTGACCAGCTTGTACGTTTCGCTGTTGTAATAGTCCAGATGATTTCGCACCTCCACGAACAGGATTCGGGCGAAGACCCGGTTGTTCGCGTAGACATGGATGTGCGACCAGATGAGCTTTCGGAGTTTGTTGAGGACCCCCTTGATGCCTTTAAGGTCCCGCTGGAATTGAATGAGGTACTCCTCCAGATATTCCTTGAGGACCTGGTGGAGAAGGCCCCGCTTGTCTTCGAAGTACTTGTAGATCAGGGCCTCTGTCACCCCGGCTTTCCGGGCTATTTCGGCCGTGGTTATGGCCTGGAACTCTTTGGCTTCGAGCAGGTCGAGAAAGGCCTTGGCGATCTTGATCCTGCCCGGAGGGTAGGGCCTGTCTCTCCCGTCCGAAGGACGGGACCCGCCCGGGGTTGGGGGTGCTTCCTGGTGCGCTGCGGCCTTCCTGTACCGGGCCATGAGCTTCCCTGTCAAAAGGAGGCAAACATGACTGTGGAGTTAGTGAAGATAACCTGATTTCGCCTTAAGTATGGCTCAAAGTACAAATAGAAACTCGTGGTCCGCCAAAACTTACCGCTGAGGTAAGTTATACACACTTACCATGATCGTGTCAACAGATTTCGGTCAGGGGGATCTCCTCGCAGAGATTCTCTGGTCGGCTGGGGCTTAATTACTCGAGTTTGTCGCGGGGATACTTTCGCACCAGGCTGTCTTCCTTGCTCAGCCGGATTCAGTTTTTGAGGCGGTAAATGAAATCGTCCTCGATCTCCCTGTTTCGCTTGTACAAGTTGAACAGGACCAAGAACAGAACGATGGCGAGGCCGAAGAAGTACGACTTGCTGTGGGCTGGCAGGTACCTGTAGACAAGGACGATCGTGCTCGCAAGCACGATGAGCCAGATGGCTGGTGCGATGAGCAGGAGCGAAACCAGGACAGACCTCTGGTGGCGGTTTTCCTCAAGCAGCCTGCGGACTTTTGGGATGAGCGTGACCAGGGGATAGGCAATTTGACTGAAGGCCACGAGACCGAAGCCGAGCCCGGAGACAAAGGCCACAATGTCGAGATACTTAGGATCGATCTTCACGAACTCTCTCTGTGCAGTGAAGCATGGGGCTCGGCGATCACCCCCCGAAGGGACCATGCAGAATCTTCGGCAAACCCGTAGGATTTATAAATATCATACATCATATTTTAAAGATTAGCAAGTTTCAGCCGTCCCCACAAGACCTTTTCTCGGGGAGCTCGGCTTCCGTTCCTTGGCTGTTTGTACAGAGAATTGGCTTCGGGCTCTGTGGTGGCCGATCGAACAGACCCAAGTTTTAGAGAATGCCCTGGGCGTCTCAGTCAGGCAGCACCAACCTGCCCTCGATAGAGGACAAAGACGGAGAGCCGAGGACCGCCAGGACCGTGTGAGAGGCGTCGAGGATGTGCATGTCGCCTGGATCCTTGGCAGGACGGTCGGACAGGAAAAAGGCGTCGTCCTGGGTGTGCATGCCCGTGAAGGGGCCCTCGGTGTCGAAGATCTGGGCGCGCGTCGTGGCGCCCTTGAGGTTGGACCCTGGGTTTGCCAGAAGAACGAGATCCGGCGCCGCGCTTTCGAAGGGCCCGCTGAACAGTTCTTCCTTGCGGAAAACCCTGCGCAGAACCTTTTCGCTTTTTCCAGGCCCTGTCTCATGGCAGAGGCCGGCGAGCCGCGAACTCAGTTCATCCAGGAGCTGTTCGTATTCTCTGCCGGGCAGGACCGAGCCCTGGGGGAAACGCCTCTTGAGATTCACGTAGATCCGGCCAGGGTCGAGACAGAAAGCCCGCGTTCTCGCCGGGTCGATGTCCGCCACGGAGTCCCTCTTGGCCCCGGAAAAGGCGAGGTACCCGTTTTCCTCGAGCCACCGGTTTAGGTATACGTCGCGGCGCAGGCGGCCGAAACCGTGGTCGGAGAGGGCCAAGAACACTGCACGGCCGTTGAGGGCTTCATAAAGCCTTCCGGCCAGTCCGTCCACCTTGCGGTAGTATTCCAGGAACCGGGAGTGGTAAGGGGACGAGGCGTCCTCCCACGCGTCCCAGAAGAAGTGATGGAGCCGGTCGGTTCCGGTCACGACGGCGGCGAAGAAATCCCAGTCTTCTTCCCGCATGAGCCGGAGGGAAACTTCTTCCCCCTTTTCCAGACTGATGTGAAGCTCTTCGAAAAAACGATCCGGATTCTGCCGGGCCAGGGCGGCGTCCACGTCGAGACGGTAGCCGATTTGCCGAAGCCAGGGCACAAGACTCTTGGGATAGGTGGCCTTCTCCAAATCGATCGCAACGAATCCTGCAATGAGCGAACCGTCGATTTCCTGGGCCGGGTAGGTGCTGGGCATGTTGATCACGACAGATCGGCGGCCTTCCTTGCCCAGGCATTGCCATAGGGTGGGACTGCGGACATGGGTGGAATTGGGGAAGTATGTGCTGTACGAGCCCGGTTTGAGGTCCACGAACCCAAAAACGCCGTGGCGGCCAGGATTCACTCCGGTCATGAAGGTCGTCCAAGCGACCGACGAAACCTCGGGCACGGTCGTGGACATTTTTAGAACCGACCCCTGGGCGGCAATCTGCGCGAAATTCTTGAAGACGCCCTGGGAACAGAGAGACTGAAAAAGTCCCCAGGGCGTTCCGTCTAGGCCCATGAGAAACACTCGCTTTGGGGCGGCCTGTTTCTTAAAAATGCGTCCCAAAATGGCCATGGATTCTTCCTCTTCTGCCCCTGTCGCAAGGAATCCTCGGTCCGCCCGGGCGCCTGGCCGAGGGGTGAACCCTCATCGAAGGCGCTTCTGATCCGGTCAGAGGTATCCTAGATCCTTGAGCCGTTTGGTGATCTTCTCCTCGTCCTCGGCGTTGTAATCGCTTCCGGCGACTCGGGGGATCCATTCGAGGACTTCCAGAGTCTTTATGATCTTTCTGGCTCCGACGTCAGGATCTTCCTCGCCGGGCTCCAGGACGATCTCGGGATGCAATGGCTCCTCGTAAGGAATGTCGACCCCCACGAAATCCGTGAGTCTTCCCTGAAGAGCCTGGTCGTATCGGCCGGTCTTGTCTCTCTTGCGGCAGACTTCCACAGGGCATTTCACGTGAACTTCGACGAACCTGCCGATCAGGCCGCGCAGCTCGTTGCGGACTTCCCGAGAGGCGGAGACGGCGGCGGCAACCGCCAGGACACCGTTTCGGGTGAGAAGATGGCAGACATGGCCAAGGAAGCGCGTGAGACCGTCCTGTTCGGCCCGACCGTACCCCAAGGAGGGGAGCCAGTTCTGCCGGACTTGGCTTTCGTCGAGTCTTTCCGCGTCCGCGCCTCTCTCGAGAAGGATCTCCTCCAGCCTTGCGGCGATCTCCGACTTGCCGCAACCGGGCAAGCCTGTGATCCACACCGTAAAACCCTGCGCCATCGTTTGTCTCCTCCTTTACGGGCGCCAGCGTCAGGGAGCGGCCCGGTGCCCGTTTCCTTCAAGGGCTTTCCTGCGGATGCTCGCACCGATCATGTCGTCCGGCGGCCGGATTCCCAGGCTCTCCAGAACCGTGGGCGCGATGTCGTAAAGGGTGATGCCGTCGAGTTCTCTGCCCCGCTGCGAATCCGGCAGTCCCGGATCGGCAAGAACGAAGACGCCGAAGCGGTCGTGGTTGGCGTCGTCCGGACCCGTATCGTTTTCAAAGGTGTGGAGGGCGTCCATCCCCACGCTTCCCACGGAACGCCAGTCCAAGTCTCCGAAATAGGCGATCAGATCGGGCGGTACGTTCCGGCACTCCCTGTAAAGGTCTTGCGGCCGGTGCAGGACCGTGCCGATCGGACGTCCCTGTTCGTCTCCGAGAGCCTCGAGGCCCTCCTTGATCTCCGAGCGGAATCGCTCGTATTCCGAAGCCGGCACCACGCCCTCGGGTTCCCGGCCCTTGACGTTGAAGAAGATCCGGGAATAGTACCCGCCCTCTCCCCAGGCTCTGGTGGCCTTCCAGTCGATCTGATCCATCCTGAGGCGGCTCGACGGGGCGGGGTCCTCCCGGAGAACGAGGTAGCCTTCGCGCCTGAGCCATTCGTTCACGCAAATGCCGCCCTGCATCCGCTTTGCCCCGTGGTCCGAGACCAGCAGGACAAGAGTCTTCTTGAGATTGATGTCCTCAAGAATTTCGCCCACCTTGCGGTCGAGAAACACATAGTAGTCTTGAAGCACGTTCCGGTAGGGGTTCCCCTCCTGGTAGAGGCGGTGCCCGGGGTCACAGAATCTCCAGAAGCCGTGGTGCAGACGGTCCGGCCCCATTTCCACGAACATGAAGAAGTCCCATGGCTTGGTCTTGAGAAAATGCCGGACCACCCGAAAACGCTTCTCCGTCATCTCGTAAACTTGCCGGAGAAGCCAATCCTTGTTCTCGGTCCGGAAGTCCTTGACGTCGATGATGTACCCGTCTGCGACCCTCTCCACCTCTTGCTTCAGGTCGCTGGGGTAGGTGTACTCGCTCTGGTTGTCCGGGGCGAGAAAACCTGTGACCAGGTGGCCCCGCAGCGGTTTGACCGGATACGTCTGGGGGATGCCGACGAGCACGGAGTCTCTGCGGTTTCTTGAGAGGATGTTCCAAAGGGTTGGCTCTCGCACGGCCAGGGAGTTGGCGAAGGAGAGCCCGTCGTAGGAATAGTCCTTCCTGTTGCGGAAGCCGTAGAAGCCGAGCTGGCCAGGGTCCTTGCTCGTCACCATGCACGACCAGGCAGGCACGGTGATGGGGGGGTCGCAGCTTCGGAGGCGGCCCCAAAGGCCGGCCTTCATCAGGCTCTGGAGGTGAGGAAGGCGGTCGAGATAATGCTCAAAGGCGAGCTGGGGGGTGAGGCAGTCCAGCCCGATGACCAGGACCCGTTCAACCTTCATGGGTAAACCTTTCGCAAAGGAAGGGACGTCCCGGGGAACCCTCCCATCGGCCGACTCTCGGGGCAGAGCCGATGGCTCTCGTGGCGGTGTTTTTTTTCGGATGCGAAGGACAAACCGTTCGATGCGGCCAGATCAGTCAGTATAGACTCTTGGATCGACAAATCAACGGAATCTCTTGAACGGGGCCTGCCCATGTGTTAGACATACGGCTGCCGCGTCCGGCTCGGCAGCTCCGCGATCCTAGGGACAGGCGGTCACGCTGCCGCAGGTTTCCAGGCCATACAAGGGGGTGGGCATGAGGAGGCCAAAGGTTTCGAACAAGTCGAATCAGAATACCGCCCGGAGGGGGAGCGTTCTTTGGCTCGCCGCGCTGGTTGCCTGCTTCGTTGCGGGCTGCGGCGGAGCACGGACCCAGGTGGCGGAAAAGCAGTTTGTCACCTTGCCGCCGTCTTACACGGATGAGACGAGCCGGAGGCTAGCCAGTGCCACGTTTTCGCGTCTCCCGGAGTTCTACGAGGATTACCGAGTCGGCCCTGAGGACGTGCTGGAAATCACGATCTTCGAATGGGAGCTCCGCGAGGAGACCAAGAGCGTGGAGATCCGGGTCTCCGAGACGGGCATCATCAGTCTTCCGGTCATTGGCGAAATGAACGTCCGGGGCCTGACAGTGGAGGAAATCAAGGCCAAGATCGAGAAGCGCCTGAAGGACTGGCAAATCATTCCCAATCCCCGCGTGAGCGTGGTGGTGCAGCAGTTCCGGAGCAAGAGGGTTGCCGTGGTGGGCTCTGTGAGGGACCCTGGGACATACACCCTCAGGCGGAATGTGACCACCTTTCTCGATGTTCTGTCTCTTGCAGGGGGGCCGGACGACCGTGCGGGCCAGGTGGCCTATGTGATCCGGAACATCCGACCCGTTGAGCAGAGAAAGGCCGGCGATTCTGCGGCGGCTGCTCCGGAGAATCCTGTCGAGCCCTCGGCCGCTCCGGAGGAACAGCAAGTGATCGCAATCGATCTTTACGAGCTCATGGAACTCGGGAACATGAATCTCAATGTTCTGGTGGGGGATGGGGACGTGGTGAACGTGCCTGAGGCCAAGCGCTTTCAAGTGCTGGGGTTCGTGAAGGATCCCGGAACCTATTCCCTCAAGAAGCCAACCACGGTTCTGGAGGGGATCGCCATGGCGCGGGGAGTTTTGGACGAAGAGGCTTCGAGCTCCAAGACTCTCCTCAAGAGGAAGACGGCAAACGGAGAGGTGGTCATGGTGCTGGACCTGCCCGCGATCGCTCGTGGCGAGAAACCGAATCCTTACCTCCAGGCCGATGATGTGATCGTGGTTCCTCAGTCCGGACTGAGAAGGTCGGTTCTGTACGTGTATAACCTGATCCGGAGCATGTTCAACTTCGGCGTCTCGGGCCGCGTGTTCTGAGACCGTCGCGAGGAGCGAAAGATGGCAGTGGATGTGAAGAGCCTCAAGGCCGGAGACCGGGTGACGATTCCCTTTGGCAAGGGGGAGAAAGAAGGGGTCGTGGAGAGAATCTGCGGCAAGAGCCTTCTTGTCCGGGTCGATTTCCCGCGCCACCCGGGCAAGCGGATCCGGAGGAAACTGCACGACCTGGAAGGCGCGGGTCGCAAGGGAAAGAAAGGGGGCAAGAAGAAGTGACTCTGGGCGGCCGGGTCATGAACTTGGCGGGACGAACACGAAAGGCCAGGTGACCTGGGTGGTGCCATTTTCTTCTGGAATGCTGGGAAAACGCCATTTGAGGATGTTGGCGAGAACAGCCTGCTCCAGGCTCGGTGAGCCCAGGGTCGAGGAGACCAGGGAGGAACGGGTGACCTGACCCGACGGGCTGATTTCAAAGGAGACCGTCACCTTCCCCCGTAGGGTCGGGTTGGTACGCAGTTCTTTGTTATAAAGATATCGAAGCCCGCCCAGGTAGGACGCAACGACCTTGCGGATGTCATAAGGGGACCTGCCTTTTCCGGTGACCGTCTCTTCTGTCTGGGGCCCGGTCCGAAGGGACGCCTCCGGCAGATCCTCGACGCCCCCGTAGAATTGAACCTGGCTTTCGCGGACCTCGCCGATTTTCGATGCTTGCAGAATGTACCCGATGTCGCTCCCTTTCTTGGCGACCTCGGGGAGATTCCCCACGCCCAGGAAGTCATCGTCTCCATCGCCGGCCTTTTTGGACTGGCTCAAGTTCTGCAGAGCCTTGTCCAGTTCTTCCGAGACGTCTCTCTTCTTGGAGGGATGATAGGCCCTGAGGTCCGCGTCTCCGCTTTCCTTGCTGATCAGGCCCAGGAGGCCCTTGCGGGCCACCATTTTCTTGACGTCCTTTGGTTGTTCCGGAAGGGCCTTCGGGGATCCTACGGCGCTCAAGGGAGGTGGAGAGGTGAGCTTTTTCTTTTCCTCGGGCGTCAAGGGCCTCGGGGGAGGCTCTGGCTTCGCAGGAGCCGCTTTCTCTTCCAAGGGTTTGATCGGCTCGGGCTCGCGCAAGAGAACCTCCGCGACCTTGCGTGCCTCGGGGCGGGGAATGTAGAGGGGCCGCACAAACCGCATGTGTTGAAAGACCTGGGCCGTCACGATGCCTGCGAGAAGGACCGTGAGAAAGATCAGGGTGAAGACCTTCTCCTCGTATTGGACGTCCAGGCTTCTCAAGCCGGGGCGGAAACTGGGTTGTGCCGTGGTTCGTCTGGGCATGGTCATGACCGGTCTTACCAGCCTTTATCCTTGTTTCTGAAAGACCGCAAGGGAGATCTGGGGGAAGTCTGCGCGGTCGACGGTGAAAAGGATTTTCTTCAGCAACTGGAACGGAATCTCCCGGTCGGCCTGGATGATCACCTTGCCCGAGAAACGGAACAGAGGGGCTTTTTGCTCAAGTTTCTTGTACTCCTGCTCTTTGATCTTCAGGGTCTCGTACAAGGGCGGGATGAGAAGGCCCCCGGGTTTGTGCCAGGGAGCCAGATCCTCGATCACGACCACGCCGTCCACATAGAGTTTGTCTTTCGCCACCGACACCTCAACGGTGGGCTCGAGCTGCTCTCGGCTGAGGGACTCGGGCATGAGAATGTTCTGGACCATGTAGAGAAGCTGCCCGCCCGTGGAGTAGTTCATGAGGAGAAATACGAGAAGGATCGTGAACATGTCCACGAGCGGAGTCAGGAGCAAAAGGGAGGAAGTCGTGCCCGTCGTCCCGGCCAGGGGACGGCCTGAAACACGCGCGCCCGTTATGGACTCTCTCGGATCCATCGGATTTATTGGATTCCCAGTTTTTCGTCGAGTTCCCGGGTTCCCTGTCGAAGGCCTTCGTATACCCCGTCTTCTCGAAAGGCCTCGGATATCGAGATGGACGGGAACAGGGGGCGCCGGATTTCCCGGCCTTGTTCTTCCAGAATCTCTTCCCGGCAAGCGTCCATCGCCTGGACGATGATGTCATAGGTTACCTTGTCTTCCACGACAAAGACAATTTTCTCGTGCCGGGGATATCGGCCTTTGAGGTTCTTCAAATGGCTCTGGAGAGCTTCGAGATCGAACCGGTCGCCGACGAGGGGAAACGAGGCCCGAAAGTCTTCGTACGTCTCTTTTTCTTTGCCGTCGGGATCGTGGCTTAACGTCCCTTCGAGTTCAAGTCCGTCGGGCCGGATCAGCAGTCGGAGCTCCACGATGCCCGAAGGCGAAGGCGATTCGCCTGCGGACGGGCTTCGTAAGGTTGAAGCCTCGGGCAAGTGTGCCTTCAGAACGGCCAGCCGCTCGAAAACGGCCGTGAGCAGGAGCAGGGGCACGAGGATGATGAACAGGCACATGATGGGCGTCAAGTCCACGTTGGCCGAGTGAACTTCCCGAAGAAACCGACTGTTCCGTCCGAGACGGGGACTCACGTCGTCTCCTTTCGGGCAGGCTCAAGGGATTCGAGCAGATTGGCTGTCTTCACGCTGTACTCGTCGATTTCGTCGAGGAGCCGGTTCGCCTTGGATTGGAGGATCGAGTGGAACAGCAGGCAGGGGATGGCCACGATGAGACCGAAGGCGGTCGTGGCCATGGCGATCGAAATGCCCCGGGCGAGCTGCACGGCTTTTTCGCCGGGCTGCGCTCCTGAGATGGCCGAAAACGCGATGATGAGACCGATGATCGTGCCGAGGAGGCCCAGAAGGGTGGCGATGTTGGCCAGGACGACCAGATAGTGCGTTCGCTTCTGGAGCTTGGGTCCCACCTCGAGGGCGGCCTCCTCCATGGCTTTCCGAACCCCGCCCCTTGTCAGCATATACTGTTTGAGACCCGCCTTGAGGATGGTGGGCAGCGGCGCGTCGTCGCACAAGCCGATGGCCCTCGGAATCTCTCCCTTGAGGAGGTTCGGGCGGATCTGCTCGAAAAGTTTGGCGCCGCTCACGTTGTATTTATAGTACAGGAAATACAGACGCTCCAAAATGATGGCGATCCCAAGACAGAGGACGAACAGGATCAGGTACATGAAATTGCCGCCGCTCTGAAACACCTCGATCACGGACAGGGACATACGTTCCTCCCTTGTTGCGCACCCGACTGGCGCAGTCCTGGGTTCTTCTGTTCAAGGCTCCAATGGACTCCCCTCAGGGGGACGGTTTCTTTCCATGTTTTCGAAGGCCTCCCGGTCGATGGGCGCCAGGATTTCAGCCGAGAAATCCTTTCCGCGCCTGTTTTGCCTATATTCGATCGGCGCCATGGGGATGACGAACATGGCCTTGGGTTTCTCGACTTCGCCGAGAATCTCGATTTCCTCCATCCGAATCGATTTCTTGGGGGCCTTGTCCTCCCGTGGGTCGGCTGACTGAGGCGTTGGCGCGGATACGGTTTTGGCCGGTTCCTTTGTCTGGGAGATTCCAAGCGCGGGCAATCCGGCGAGGACGATCCCGAACGCCACGATGCGGAAGATCGCGCTCCTTGCGGCGCGGCTGCAGTGTCTCGTTGTCGTTCCGCCGTGTCCTGGCCCGCCCCTTGCCGGGGCGGATGCCGGACATTGGGCATGTGTCTTGCCTTGCTTCATCGCTTCCTAGAGGAACTCCCCAGTCAATTTCAGTCGCTGGTTTGGTCTTCGAACGTTCCTGGGGAGGACCTTGCTTGCCCTTGAGCCGCCCCGAGCCATGCCTGGAGAAGATCCCTCTGATGGGTGCCTCCGTTCTCCAGGTACCGGCTGAGATAGCTCGTCATGTTCTCTGTGTCTCCTAGATATTGACCATAAATCACCGCGGCATTCAACAGGGCCGGCGCAAAGGCCGGGTCTTTGCGCTCGGCCTCGAGAAAGGCGGACAGGGCCTCCCGGAACGCCTTCCTGGAGGCGTGGACGATACCGAGGTTGTTCAAGGCCTCGGGCCGGTTCGGACCCCGAGCGACGGCCTCCAACAGGTCTGCCTCTGCTTCCTGGAGAAGGCCTTTTCGGAGAAAGACCACGGCCCGGTTGTTCCAATCTTCATATCCGGCCTCTCGGCTTTCGAGGGCCCTGCTGCAGGCTTCGAGGGCTTCGTCCAGCCGGTTCTGCGCGAGAAGGACCGCGGCGAGCTTTCGGAGGACTCGGGCGCTGGCCTTTGGGTGATCGAGAACCAGGCGGACATGGTCCATCGATTTCTCGGGCGAACCCGACCTGAAGAGAAGATCGGCGAGTTCCACGTGGGGGTCGAGGAACTGGGGCAGGAGGGAAGCGGCTCGTTCGAAAGAGGCCGCGGCTTCAGGACCCTCTCCGATCCGCGCTTTGGCCACGCCCAGCATGTAGTGGGCTCCGGCGTATTCAGGGGAAAGACGGACGAGTTCCTCCAGATGGGCTGAGGCTGACTTGGGGTCTCCCTCTTCGAGATCGAGAACAGCGAGATTCAGGTGAGCGAAGCCGATCTTGGGGTTCTGCTGCAATGCGATCTCGTATTCACGGCGAGCGGATGCCTTGTCTCCGAGCATATGGGAAAGCACGGCGAGATTGAAGTGCACCTCGTAAAGGGTGGGCTCCTTCGTCAGAAGCTCGGCAAATGCCTGTGCGGCCTCTTCAAGTTTGGGGCGCTCCAGGTTGTCCCCACCCACCGGTTTCTGGAGGGTCTTGAGGATCTGGTCGAGCCGATCCTGGAAGGTCTTGGCCTTGCCCTTGGAAAAACTGCGGGAAGGACTCCATTCGATGGACCGGACAAGGGAGCGTTTCTCGCTCCAACGCTCGACCCATGGCACCGGCGAATCCTCCAGCAGGGAGGGATAGGCGGCCGGTTCCATCGCGGACAGCCGGTCGTAGGAGGCGAGCACCCAACGGTTGAGGATTCCCTTTTCCCGGGCTTTCTCCAGGGTCACCCGATAGGCGGCCAGTGCTTTTTCGCGGAAGGGAGAAGCCTGCTGGGCCAGCAGTTCCCTGTAAATTGGAACCTCCTCAGGAGTCAGGTCTCGGGGGAGCGGGGACTCCAGGAGACTTCGGGCGAAATCTTCGTAAATCTCTCCGATCCGGAAGGCCGATGCAGTGGAGTATTCGCCTGAGCCGTAGCGAGCCGTCTTTACGTAGCCTTCCACCAGCCGATCCAGGAGGTTCTGCTTTCGGGCCAGGTTCTTTTTGAGGGGTTCGACGAGCCGCACGTCCCGGTACTCCTGGAACAGGGGATCAAGGACGCGATACTGAGCCTTGGATAGAGAAGCCGGGTCCACCGCAAGGGTGGGGTCGGTCTTGAGGAGTCGCTCGTAGGTCTCCAGGAAGCGGCGGTAGCCGGCGAGCGCTTCGGACGCAGCCCCCCGCTCTTCGTCCATCTCGGCGAGGGTGTAGGCAATCTCCAAGGTACGGATCGAGTCTTGCGGGTACCGCTTTGCATAAAGAACGAAGGCTTCCCTCGCCCGGTCCTCTTCGCCCTTATTGCGAAGCTTCCTGGTCAGCTTGTAGAGGTTTTCCCGGGCCACGGGGTCCTGGGGATCCCTCTGGTACATACGCCCCAGGTGGTCCAGGATCCGGTCCCACTGGCCGGTCTCCTCGTAATAGGGCAGAGGCAAGAGCAGGGCGTTGCCCGCGTGCTTGGATTCAGGATACTGGGAAACGATCCTTTCGAGGCAGGCTGCCGCTGTCGGCCGGTCGTTGGCTTTCTCGTAACAGAGAGCTGCGTTGAAAAGGGCATCCGGAGCAACCGGACTGTCGGGGGATTCCTCGGCCAAGACGCGGTACAGTTCCGCGGCCTCGGACCATTTTCCCTCCTGCTCGTTTCGACGGGCCACCTCGAAGCGGGCCAAGGCGCGGACTTGCTGGATCCTGCGGCGTTCTTCGCTGCTCAAAGGTAGGTCCCGGGCGAGGATCCGTTCGGTCCAGGCCGCGACTTCGGGGTATTGGCCGGCCGCAAAGTAGGCCTCCACGATCAAGGTCCAGGCGCGGACGGCCCTGGATCCCGCCGGGTCGGCCTGAAGGATACGCTCGAAAGCGGCCGCCGCCTCCAGGTGGCGGCCCGCGTTGAAAAGAATCTCGCCCTGCTTGAACAGGAACGTGCGGGCCTGTTCGTCCGCGGGGTTCTGCTCCACGTAATCCCGGTAGGCGGCCAGGAGCGTGTCCGACTCGACTTGGTTGCGGGCGCGCAGCATTTCCAGACATTGGATCCGCCTGAGGGACGCCTTGTCCCGATATTCGAGGAAGCGCTCCTCCCGGGCAACCCTCTCGTACTCTGCTGCCGCCCGGTCCAGACGGCCGGACTCGAACAAGCATTCGGCGAGTCGGAACCGGTTTTCGTAGGCCGCCTGGTCGTCCGGAAAATACCGGAGGTAGTTCTCGTAGAGTTGAATGGCCTTGTCGTATTCTGCCGAGTCTTTCCGTTCGCGGGCCTGTCGGTGATGCGCCACGATCTGGCTGGTGAGAATTTCCCGGATCAACGCGTCCACCCGAGAACGCAGGTCCGGATCCGGGTTGGCGGCGTCCCAAGGGGTCCCCCGGCCGTACCGGTCCGCAAGAGCAGCCTCTCTCGCCTCAGCCTCGGTCGACCGATTCTCCAATCGAAGACTTTCAATGAGGGATCTCTCTACGAAGGGAGCGCGGGCGTCGTTCGGAAAAGTGGTGAGGATGCGTTGATAGGTTTCGATGGCGTCCTGGAACCGCGAGGTCTCCCGCAAATAGTCCCCGAGCTGCAGAGCCAGCTCCACGCCGTAGCCCGGATCGCGGCGTTGCCGCAGGAACGACTCCAGGGCCCGGGCGGCGCCCTGCTCGGCCAGGATCTTGGCCAGGATTTCGATGGACTCCCGGTACAGGTCTCCGGGCTGATTCCGGCTTTGAGGGGAGCTGAGGTCAAGGAGTCTGGCGAAGCGCTCCTGGGCTTGTTCGAGGTCCTGTCTGGCGTAGGCGCACCAGCCGAGTTTGAACAAAGCCTTGTCGTAGAGAGGGGTCTCTCCCAGTTCCAGAACCTTCTTGTAATATTGTTCGGCCCGATCGAATTCGTTGAGCTCGAAGTGGTGTTCCCCGAGGCGCAGATAAGCCTCGGGAGCGAACCTTACCCCGGGAAAGTTGAGCGCGATTTCGCCGAACAGTTCGACCGACCGGTCGAGGTCTCCTTCCTCTCCGTAAGCGTAAGCGAGGTTGTAAAGCACTTCAGGCCTCGAGGGCGATTGGGGATACCGCTCGAGGAACTGGTGATACAGCGCCTTGGCCTCACGGAAGTCATACCGGGGAGCCTCGGGCCGCACCGTGGTGTGGCCGAGCTGGAAGTTGCGGTAGTTCTCGTCGTATTTCCTCATGTCCTTTCGGTGTCGCGCCAGACAGCTCTCGAAGGTGAGATGGGCCAGGTTGAGCAGGGCGGACTCGAGGACAGAAGGATCCAGGGCTTCTGGCTCGGCGAGAAGGGCTCGGTAGTTTTCTATGGCCCGCTGCCGATTCTGGTCTTCCTGCGCTTCCAGTACGGCGACGTCGGGCCGACTCCGGCGCATGCCTGCGGAACGCAGCCGTTCGGAGATTTCCTGGGCTCTCTCATCAGCCTGCCTGTAAAGGTCCATTTCAGGCGCGGCCGGAGTTGGCGTTTTCCCGGGCAGACAGGCGGCGCCGCAAAGAGCAAGGAGGACCAGAAGGAGGGCTTTTCTGGATCTCATGGATTCTCCGGCTCTGCTCCCTCAGGGGGCGCCTGGGCCTTTTCAGTGTCCGAGGCAGACAGATCTTCGATGATCTCCCGCTGCCTGAGCAGAAGGGAATCTGCAAACATGCGGCGCGAATCCGCTACGAGCCTGCGCAATTCAAGGACCCGCTCCCTGTGGAACCTCCGGACGTGGCGCTCCAGCGCAGCCAGAAGGAGACCCCTGAGCTGATCGACCCGTTCCGAAAATCTGGGCTCGAAAGACTCGATCGAAAGATCAGATGCCGAAGCGACGATTTCGGGGCAGGATTCCCCGGCAAGAAGGAACAGGGGAGAACCGTCCCTCAGAATCCTGAGCTCGGCCAGGCTCCTGGCGTAAGCCATCCACACACGGATTCGGACCTGCTCTGTTGGGGACGGGAATGCGCCCGCAAGGGTTTCAATCCTGCTCGACGTGTCCGTGAGGCCCATGACCGTCTCCTCAATGGATCGGCGAGAGGAGAGGATTTTTTCCAAGATCTTCCTTCGCTCTTCCAGAGGAAACGGCAGATACCTTACAGAGCTTTGAAGCCGGTCGAGGAAGGCTTGGGTCTCCGCCCCCTTGGCGGGCGGGAACAGGATGTCTTCGACAAGAGACCGGTAGAAGGGCACGCCGGCCCGATTCCATTCGTTTCTTTCCGGTTCCTGGGTCAGACTCCAGACGGCGGCCGTGCGCAGGATGCGACTTTCAGCGAAAAGGAGGCTGAGCCAGACATCGAGAAGCGTGGGCACCGGCTCATCCACAGCCTGTGCAGGGGGGTCCAGGGGAGGGAAGAGCGGGAAAAGAGGGGAGGGGACGGGTTGGAGCGCGGGCGTCCGCCAGCCTTTTAGCCTCTGGAGCTTCGAGTTCACTCTGTCCAAAGCGTCCTTTGCCTCCAGGAGGCTTCTCACGGGCCCGGGCCGCGAACGTTCTCGAGTCAGGAGCATGAGCACTTCCTGTCGAAAGTCCTGCAATTTTTCCGGGGCGGCCGGATCGGAATTCGAAAGGGCCGGAGGTCTGGCCGGGTCGAGCAGCGACCAAGAAGCCTCGGTCAACCATTCCTCGGCTTCCCCCCATTTTCCATATTGGGCGATCCTCTGCATCAGGTGGACCTGCACATTGTGGAAAAGCTCGGTCGCGTTCGGATCATCCCTGGCCTCTGAATAAATCCGGGCTGCCTCCATCTGGGCGCAGGCGATTTCCGTCGGCGACGCCGGCGATTTCTCGACTGCAAGAAAGTAGGAAATCGCTCTGGCCTTGTCCCCTACGGCATCATAGGACCAGGCCAGTCCCATGAGAGCCTCGGGAAGGAAGGGGGAAGAAGGCTGGACTGCCCGGAACCCCTCGGCTGCCTCGGCGTATCGGCCGAGTTGGTACAGGATCCTGGCCCGTGTGAGCAGGAGGTGGTCCTGAAAAAAGGAGGAAACGGCGGTAGATTCCGACCGAGAGCACAGAGAGTCTAGGAGGGACAGTGCGTTTTCAGCCTGGCCCTTTTTGTACTCGATTTGAGCGAGCGTGAAACGGGCGTATGGTGATGCCCCCGACTCCGCCGGAACGGACTCAAGATAGGGTTGCGCCGACAGGTCCTGTCCAAGCCGGTACAGGCTCTGCCCGACGATAAAGAGATCCTCTGGGGAAAGGGTTTGCCCTTTATCGCCTTCCAGGGCTTGGGCCGCAGATACGATAGCCCGAAAGTTTTTCTGGCGGAAAAGAAGGCCGAAAAGCGCCGACTGGGCCGGAGCACGAGTCCGCCCCTCGGAATACCGTTCGAGATGCCTGCGATAGGCCTGGACCGCATCCTCCTCGAGGCCCAGAGCCTCCCAGCAACGGGCTTCGAGAAGGGACAGGCTCTCGCCCGAATCGGGCGACAGGGCCCCTGAGGGGCTGGACGATGAAGAGAGCGCGGCGGGCGGCTCCAAGGCCCAGGCGATGCAGGTGTCGAGGTCGGGTTTGACGAAAGCGGTCTGTTCGAGTGCGGCCAGGGGCGATGCCTCCTGGTCGAGGAGGGAGGGCCTCGCAACTCTATTCGTGGACTGCCCGTCCTCTGGCGCTGGCCTGTCATCGGGCCACAGGCTGCCCGGAACGGCAGCGGAAAGAAAACAAAAGGCCGCGAAGGCCGCAAGGGCATGAAAGCCGGCGCGGCCTCGAAGGGTGCGAACGGAACGCATCATAGGGGAACCGAATCCTGCTGTCCGGGTCCGTGAAGCCCAGGGGCCTTGGTGGAATGGCCTGAACGGTGCGTTGCGGGGTCCTTTTGCTTTGCACACCTCTTCAATGGTTCATACCATCTCCAATCGGGCAAAGCAAGGCCCTTGAAATAAAAGGAATTCCGGTCCAGACGGCTTGTCATGGGGATCGGAACACGCCCTGGCAAGCCCAAAGGATCAGCAGGCCAGGATTCTTTTCGGGCAACGGTGTGGGAACGGAGCTAATTGACCCATTGCCTCATGGCGTCCGAAAGGACGGGCAGCGACGAAGGCTCTTCTTCGGATTCTTCCTCGGAATAAACCTCGATGCGAGCCTGCAAGCCCCCGAGGATTCGGCGGATTTTACGGACGACATGGACGGCCACCAAGCCCGTGAGGACGAAGAAGATGCCGACGGCCGCGCGAAAGGCCTCAGGGTACAAAAGAACGGTGACCCCCAGCCAAACGAGCAACAGGCCGGGCGCGAAAGGCATCCAGGAGCGGAGGCGTTCGAGGATCTCTTTGCGGCCGGGGACTCTGAGGAATCGCTTCTTGTTCATAGGGTCTTGTCTCCTTTCTTTTCATTATACGTGCAGGGGCCCAGGGGTCAAGATCCCCCATGTCGCCCGAATTGACAGGCAAAATCCGTTGCCAGTACAGTGACCAAGCAGGGAGTTGCCCCAGAGTCTGCCCATTGGAAGGGCAGAGTCGGGGACTCGGGACTGAAGGAGAGGTTGCGGAGTTCAGGAGATGAGCCGGGACCTGAAGGCAGAAGTCGGCGGCCCCCATGAGACGCTCTCGTGGCAGTCCGGATTCTGCGACGTTCTTCTCGACGTCATGAGCGATGCGATCAAGATCGTCTCTCGGGACCGTCGGATTCTTTTCGTGAATCGCTCGGCGGAGAGGCTCTTGGATCTTCCAAAGAAAGACCTTGTGGGACTCCGGTGCCATGAGGCGTTCAACGGGTTCCCGGACCCTTGCGACTTCTGCCGGGTCGACGAGGTTTTCGAAAGCGGCAGGGAAAAGAGGTATTCCCTCTGGGTTGAAAAAGGGAGGGAACGGACTCAGCGATTCCTCGAGTTTTCTTTGTACCCTCTGCGTGACTCGAGCGACTCTGTTCGATGGGTCGCGGAGGTCACCCGGGACCTGACGGAAGTCAGGAAGGCGGCTGACCGTGTTGCCTTCGAAGAAAAACTCGGATTCTTGGGCGACCTCTCCGCGCGGGTCGCCGAAGCCATGAAGAACCCCATGAGCGCCATCCTGACGGCGTCGAAAATCCTGGCTGAAAAGCCCGAGGACCTGACGGCCGAAGAGAAAGGAACTCTCGCCGGCATCGTGCGCGAGGAGGGAGCCCGCCTCCAAGGGCTTCTCCGCGACCTGCTCTCAATTGGCTCCAGGCAACCTCCCGTAAGGGAGTTCTTCGACCCGGCCGACCTTGCCGACGAGGTTGTGTCCGCGATCCGCAACAGCCCGGCCTGGCCGGAAGGAGTCGAGTGCGAGGTGGATTCTCTTCCCAGGGGGAAACGGGTGTTCGCCGATCCCGAGCGAGTCCGCCAGGCCCTTTGGCACATTTTGGAAAACGCCCTCGAAGCCGCGGGAAGAAAGGGACGGGTGGCGATCCGCCTGGCTCTAGAAAACGACGCAGTCCGGTGGCTCATCACGGACTCGGGTCCGGGTATACCGGCGGAGCATCTCCCCCTGATTTTCGACCCTTTTTGGTCGTCGAAAAAGGACAAGCGGGGGCTCGGGCTCACCCTCGCAAAGAGCATCGTGGAAATGCACGGCGGAGACGTGGAAGTCCAGAGTGTCCCGGGAAAGGGCACGACGGTCTCAGTGCGTCTCCCCTTGGCGAAATGAATCCGCCATGGCGAAAATTTTGCTCGTGGACAGCGATGCCTCGGTGAGAACCAGCGTGGGGCTTCTTTTGCGAAAAAGGGGATACGAGGTCCATGAGGCTGAGAGTGAAGAGGATGCCCTGGAGCATCTTCATAAGGGCCGCCTGGATCTGGTTTTGACGGAGCTGTCTTTCGGGGACCGGCCGGTCGGCATGAACATCCTAGAGTGGGTCAAGGCCCAAGGGGCGGCCACGGACGTTATCATCCTGACGGGGCAAAGGGGCATTCAGGCCGCTTCGGACGCGATCCAAGGGGGGGCCTACCGGTATCTGACGAAGCCCTTCGATCCCGAGATGCTTTTGCTGACCGTGGAACATGCGCTGGAAAGAAGGCGCCTGCGGAATCAGGTGCGACGACTCTCCTCGGCTCTCAAGCGCCGAGAGGGGATCGCCGGGATCGTGTACCGGAGCCGGCAGATGGAGGAGATCTTGCGCCTGGTGCGGCGCGTGGCTCAGGTCGCCTCGACGGTGCTCATCCAAGGGGAGAGCGGGACGGGCAAGGAACTCATCGCGAGGGCCATTCATTTTCTGAGCCCGAGGAAGAGTGGACCTTTCCAAGCAGTGGATTGCGGGGCCATTCCGGAAAGTCTTCTGGAAAGCGAACTCTTCGGGCATACCCGGGGGGCGTTCACGGGTGCGGACGCGCCCAGGAAAGGGATGTTCGAGGTCGCCCACGGGGGGACCTTGTTTCTTGACGAAGTCGGCGAGCTTCCCCTTTCTCTTCAGGTCAAACTCCTCAGGACCCTTCAGGAAGGGGAGATCAGGCCCTTGGGGTCCAACAAGACAAGAAAGGTCGATGTTCGGGTTGTGGCTGCTACCAACAAGGATCTCGGCGCGGAAGTTGCCGCCGGGCGGTTCCGGGAGGATCTGTACTACCGACTCAACGTCATTTCGATTCGGGTGCCGCCGTTACGGGAAAGACCTGAAGACATCCTGCCTCTGGCCCGCCACTTCCTGTCTGAGTACGGTGCCCGGATGCTCTCGGCGGCGCCCCTTCAGATCGACCCTGGGGCTGCGGCCCTGCTGGAGCGGTACCCATGGCCAGGCAACGTGCGGGAGCTCGAAAACGCCATGCAGCGCGCTGTTGCCCTTGGGTCAGGAGGCGTCCTGCGGATCGAGGACCTCCCGGATTCGATTCGGGGGGAGAAGGCGTCGCAGATCGCGACGGCTGGTTTGGGGACGGGAGAAGATCTCCCCTTGGCAGAGATGGAAAAACGGTACATCCTCGAGGTGCTGCGAAGGCACAGAGGCGACCGCAGCCGAACCGCCGCGATTCTGGGAATCGGCCGGAACACGCTGTGGCGAAAACTCAAATCCTATGGGTATCGAGACTGACCGGTGCGCGCTTGGAGGTGGAGCCAGGGGGAAGAATCCCCCTTCTGGGAGAGAAAGAGACTTCTTTCTCCCAGGCGGAAGGCTAGAGGCATGCCTCGGCCGTTTCAGTCCTTGGCAGCCCGCTTCTGATAATACGTCACGTCCCGCAGGCGGAATTTCCAGTATTTGCCCTCTTTGACTCCCCTGAGCTTGCCCTTGCGGGCGAGATAGATCACGTCGTCCGGGGGCAGATCCAGGATGTGGGCGACGTCCTTGGATCGGAGGAGATTGTCCTTTTTGGCCGCGGCCATGTCGCATACCTCCTGTCTGGGGTTGCCATTGAATCGGTTTTCATCAAATATAACAGAAAGGGCCCACGCTGTAAAGAGAAAAATGTCAAAAAAGTCAAAAAAATCATTCCCGGGCTTCGGGCCGAGGGCTTACAATTCCTTTAAAATTTTAGACGCCTCGGCGACGGCTCGAGTTCCGGGATGCCTCGGGCCTGTCCCTTGGCGCCGAGGCTCGGGCGGTGGTCTTGGGCCTTAAGGAGAAAGAAGCATGCAAGAATCGGAACGAATGGTTCACCGGAAAAACGACAGGAGGGGGATCGCGGCGAAGTGGTGGGGTTGGGGGCACCCTTCCAAAAGCTTTTCTCTGGAAGGACGGCAGGGGTTTGTGGAATTCTTGAAAGGCCGCCTCGATGTGTCGATGGCCCCGGTCTGCCCGCCGGTATCCTTCGAGCAGGTTCGCCTTGGGCCGTGCCGACTGGACGGCGCGGAACTTGGTCGACTGGAAAGGCGCACGGCCATGGACGGGATTTTGCGGGACCCTTCGGTTCGCATCGAACACGCCATGGGAAAGAGCTACCGGGACCTCGTGCGGATTCGACGGGGGGAGGTCGGATGCGCGCCAGATGCCGTGGTCTATCCCTCTGGAGAGGAGGACATTGCTGCGGTTCTGGAGTGGGCTTCGGAGGCGAACGTGGCGGTCGTGCCGTTTGGAGGAGGAACGAGCGTGGTGGGAGGGGTGGAGGCTTTCGCGAGGCAGGACCAGAAGGGGATCGTCTCCCTGGACCTGAGCCGACTCAACCGCGTTCTCCATGTGGACCGGCTGAGCCGGCTCGCGCGCGTTCAGGCCGGGATCCGCGGGCCCGAGCTTGAGGGCGCTCTGAATCGGGAGGGATTCACTCTTGGCCACTTTCCCCAGAGCTTCGAGTACTCGACGGCTGGCGGTTGGGTTGCCACGCGTTCGGCCGGACAGCAGTCGACTTTGTACGGAAAGATTGAGCACATGGTCCTTTCGGTTCGCATGGTGCACCCCGGAGGGGTTCTGGAGACCCTGGGGGTTCCTGCCAGGGCCTCGGGACCGGACTGGAACCAGATCGTGGCCGGCTCCGAGGGCATCCTGGGGGTTATCAGCGAAATCACGTTCAAGCTTCAGCCGGTGCCCTCGGAGAGACGCTGCGGAGCTTTTTTCTTCCGCAGTTTCGAAAAGGGGGTGGACGCATGCCGGGAAATCCTTCAGAACGGGCTGGCTCCGGCCGTGCTGCGGCTGTCCGATGGGGACGAAACGGATTTCGGCATGCGCTTGAGGCCGAAGTCGGCGGGCCGAGGGAAGCGGGCTGTCGAAGGAGCGGGCGTGTGGGCCCTTGAGCGGATGGGATACAGGCCTGAGAGCAGGTGCTTGTTGATTCTGGGGTTCGAGGGGAGCCGGGACGCGGTCCGAGGACCCTGGAAGCGGGCCAAGGAAATTTGCTCGGACCACGGCGGCTTTTTCCTTGGTGCAGGCCCCGGAGAGCTTTGGTATCGGGAGCGATTCGAACATCCCTATCTTCGGGATGTCCTCCTGGACAGGGGGGTTCTCATCGATACGCTGGAGACCTCTGCTACATGGGAAAATCTGCTTGGCCTGTATCAAGCGGTACGGCAGAGCCTAGAGGCTTCCATTGCCCAAACCGGGGTCCGGGGGCTCGTGATGGCCCATCTGTCCCACTGCTACCCCTGTGGTTCCTCCTTGTATTTTATCTTTCTTGCCCGCCAGACGGCCGGAGCTGAGCTGGACCAGTGGTGGGAGATCAAAAAGGCCGCTTCCGACTGTATTCTGGAGCACGGCGGCACGATCAGCCATCATCACGGCGTCGGAATGGACCATGCTCCCTGGGCGGAAAGGGAGCATGGAACGAGTGCCATGGCAGGGCTGAGGAAGCTTAAGGCAGGCTTGGACCCAAGAGGGGTCCTGAATCCCGGCAAGGTCTTGACTCTGTCCGTGTGACCGCGGGGGCAGGTTTTCTTCGGTCACCCCGGGGCCGGAGAAGGAGGATACACGATGGGCCCACCTTTTAGATCGATGCGGCTCGCCGCCATCCAAATGTGCTCTGGAAAGGACGTCGACCGCAATCTCGACAGGGCTTTGGCGCTGGTGAATCGGGCTGCCGAGGAGGGTGCGGACGTGGTGGCCCTGCCGGAAAACTTCGCCCTCATGGGTTCGGACCGGGAGCGGGCCCAGTTCGTCCAGGATCTGGACGGGGCCGTCCTGAAAGAGCTGGGACGTGTCGCCAGGGAGCGGAGTTTGCTTCTTCTTGCCGGGACCGTCCTGGAGCGGAGTCGGGACGAGGCAGATCCGAGGCCTTACAACACAAGCGTTCTTTTTGACCGCCAGGGCTCGCCGATCGCGGTTTATCGCAAGATGCATCTTTTCGACGTCTCTCTGACGGACGGGGTGTCGTACCGCGAATCCGAGTCGGTACGGCCGGGAGACGAACCGGTCGTGGCCTTTGTTGAGGGAGTCGGCTTCGGACTTTCGATCTGTTACGACCTGCGCTTCCCGGAACTGTATCGGTTGCTGGCCTTCAGGGGAGCACGGGTGGTTTTTGTCCCGTCGGCCTTTACCGTGGAGACGGGTAAGGATCACTGGATGTCCTTGATCAGGGCGCGGGCGATCGAGAATCAGGTGTACATCGTTGCGCCCGCCCAGTTCGGCACGCACGAGTCCGGCCGGGTCACATACGGCCACTCGGTCATCGTAGATCCTTGGGGGACCGTTCTGGCCCAGGCTCCACAAAAGGAATCGGTTCTGTGGGCGGACGCGGACTTCGGATACCAGGACGAAATTCGGTCGAGGGTGCCGGTTGCGAAGCACGTCAGAAACCGGATTTTCTCTCTTCTTCAGGCCGCCCCGGAAAGGGAGGCAGGGTAGGAAGGCGTCTTGGGCGAAAAGACGGGGGCGGAGAAACAACAAAGCATGCGAACGGAAAGCCTCTGGAAAGGCTTCTCGAACCCCTCACTCAGGCGATTTGCCGCTCGTTCGCTTGAAGAGCGTCTTCCTTCTGTCTTTTCCTGAGATAGAGACTCCGCCTCAGGCTGGACAGGCGGTCCACTAGAAGGACGCCGTTCAGGTGGTCGATTTCGTGTTGGAGCGCTATGCTGAGCAGGCCCTCTGCCTCGATGCGGATGGGTTCTCCGTCAGGCAAAAGGGCTTCGACCACCACCTTCTCGTTCCTTTCGACCTCCACGAGAAGGTCGGGGAGGCTCAGGCAGCCCTCTTCGCCCTTCGTGGTCCCGGATTTGTCGGTGATGACAGGATTGATGAGCTTGAGCAGACCGCTGGACGGCTCGGCGCGGCCGACGTCGATCACGATGAGTCGTCTCGAGTCTCCGATCTGCGGGGCGGCGAGTCCCACGCCGTTCGAGGCGTACATGGTTTCGGCCATGTCGGAAAGGGTCTGGCGGACCTCTTCGTCGATTTTCTCAACGGGCTTTGCCACTTCCCGCAGCGCCGGATCGGGAAACGTTCGGATCCTTCGGGCAGGCATCCTGCCGAGCCTCTCGTTTCAGAGTTGTTCTTGCTCTCTTGCTTGTTTCATGATGGCCTACACCTTCTAGATGTGTCAATGCCTGCCTGGGATTCGGAAGGAAGCCGCCATTGACTTATAGCGGCTCCGCTGATACAAGAAAAGTCGCGTTCTCGCCTGTCGCAAATCTGTTTCCCTTCTCCGTGGAGGTCCTGTAGGTAGAACGGCATCTTTTGTCAAGTGCCTCGGATTCGACGGGGACGCGCCGGCCCCTCGTACCGCAGGGCTGGCAGGAAGAGGAGATCAACATGGTCGAGTTCAGCTTGACGCCCGAGCAGGTTGCGTTTCAGGAGGAAGTGCTCAAGTTCTGTCGCAAAGAAATTGCGCCCCTGGCCGAAGAGGCGGACCGGGAAGGGAAGTTCTGTTGGGAAGCGTGGAGGAAGATGGGCGAGTTTGGGCTGTTGGGGCTTCCGTTCCCGGCAGAATACGGAGGGGGCGACGCGGACGTGCTTACAGCCGTTCTGGCCGGAGAAGCCATGGGAAGGGGAGGGGCCGAGGGCGGGCTTTTGCTTTCCTGGGGCGCCCATACGTATCTCTGCGGAGACACGATCTACAAGAACGGCAACGAGGAACAGAAGAAAAAGTATCTGCCCAAAATCGCCAGCGGGGAGTGGGTCGGCGCCATGGGGCTTACAGAGCCTGACGCGGGTTCTGACGCAGCTTCGATCCGCACCACGGCAACCCGAAAGGGAGACGTCTATGTTCTGAACGGCACGAAGATGTTCATCACCAACGGGCCGATCGCGGACGTGCTGTGCGTGTACGCCACAGTCAACCGTGAGCTCAAGCACATGGGCATCACGGGTTTCATTGTGGAAAAAGGGTTCCCGGGGTTCTCGGTGGGGAAAAAGCTCAACAAGATGGGCGTCCGGGCCTCCACCACGTCCGAGCTGATTTTCGAGGATTGCGTGGTCCCCAAGGAAAATTTGCTCGGCGAGGAGGGAAAGGGGTTTCTCGCAGCCTTGGGGACTCTCGAGTGGGACCGCAGCGCCCTGCTTGCTCCGACGGTGGGCGGCTTCGAGTATATTCTTGAACAATGCGCTCGGTACGCCAAGGAACGGAAGCAGTTCGGCAGGCCCATTGCGGAATTCCAGGCCATCCAGCACAAATTGGCGGACATCAAGGTGTTTATTGAAGCCCTGCGCCTGCTGATTTATCGGGTCGCTTGGTACAAAGACCAGGGCAGGCCCCTCAATCATTTGGAAGCGGCCATTGCCAAGCTCATGGCAGGAGACTGGGGGATGCTCTGCGCATCCGAGGCGGTTCAGATTCACGGCGGGTACGGCTACATTCACGAGTACCCGGTCGAGCGGCTGTTCCGGGACACGAAGCTCGGGTCCATCGGAGGTGGGACCTCGGAGATTCAGAAAACGATCATCTCCAAGATGATGCGAATGAGCGATTAGGGAAAGGGGCAGGCACCATGGATTACGAGCTTTCCGAGAAGGAAAAGGAGAGAAAGAAGAACTTTCAGGATTTCTGCAAGAGGGAGATCGTTCCCCTGGCAGAAGGCCTTGCTGCCGGACAGGGGAAAGGGCCAGAAATCTTGCGGACCCTTTTGAAGAAGCTGGGGGAGGCCGGCCATCTGGGTTTGAGCCTTCCGGTTGAGATAGGCGGGCAAGGGGAGGGACTTGTCCTCCAGATGGCTTTCGGAGAAGTTCTCGCCAAGCAAAGTCCTGTTGCTCATTTGGCTGCTTGGACATCCGGGATCCACTGCGGGCACCTCTTGTACCGGTTCTGGACAGGGGAGGGGAAGAAAGAAATCCTGGGGGACCTTCTGTCCGGCCGGAAGATCGCGGCCCTCGCTAGAACCGAGCCCTCCGGTGGAACGAGCTTGAAGGGCATGGCAACGAAGGTTGTCGAGAACCAGGGGGGCTTGCGCATCTCGGGGAGGAAGGCCTTCTGCGTGAACGGGCCTGCGGCGGACCTCTTCGTGGTTTTCGGCGCGCTCCAAAAACCCGAGGAACCCGGAGGAGAGGTTTGTGCGCTTCTTGTGCCTGCAGCTAGAGGGGGCCTGGAAGTGGAAGTCGAGGAGGAGGCCGCTGGATACAGGGGATTGCCCGTGGGCTCTGTGCTGTTCAGGGAGACGGCTTTGGATGCCGGGAGTATACTGGGCGGGGCGGGCCTCGGTGCCGAGGTTCTTCAGGAATCCTGGGAATGGGACGCCCTGGGTGCGACCGTGGGTTCGATCGGTCTGATCGAAGCCAGCCTGCAAGCCGCTTTCGAATACTCCCAGGAGCGCCAGTCAGGGGGAAAGCCCCTGGGGGCCTACCAGGAAGTGACCTTCAAGCTTGCCGAGGCCAGGGCCATGCTGGACACGGCTCGCCTGCTGGGGCAGAAGGCCGCCTGGATGAAACAGATCCAGGACCCCGAGGCGGATACGCTGATTTCCTGCGCGAAGCTCTATGCGTCCGAGGCGGCCACAAAGTGCACCGGGTACGCTCTGCAGATCCTTGGCGGCAAAGGGGCGCGGAGGGGCTGTCCAGCGAGCGAGTGGCTCTTGGCTGCCAAATCAAATGAAATCGCGGGCGGGACCTCGGAGGCGCACCGAATCAAGATCGCCAAGCGGGTGCTGGATTCCGTCTGATCCAAGAAAAAGACCGCGAGAAGAAAGTCGGTTGGTTCTCGGCAGCAGATGTTGTCTGCCGCCAGGAGCCTTCAGAAGTCGTCGCTTGAGCCAGCGTCTCCGGTCTCGCCCTCCCCCGCGTCGTCACCAAGTCCTTTGCCCGAGGCCAGCTCGTCGGCCATCTGGTCGATTTCATCCGAACTTACGTCTTCGCCGAGTTCTCGGCCCATGCGCTTGAGCCATCTGGCCATGCTCGCCGGGTCGTTCTCGTCGAGGCCGGCCAGTTTGCTGGGGTCGGCAAGCGATTCGAGGCGGGCGTCTTCGCTCTTGAGGGAAACGAAGCGGGAAACGAGTCGGCGCAAATTTTTGCCCTGGCACCGGGGGCAGGAAGGGTTCTCCCGATCTTGGATGCGAAAGAAAAGGATTTCCACTTTTTTCCTGCAATCCCCGCAAAAGTACTCGTAGATGGGCATGGACTCTCTCCTCCTCTTCCTCGATTCACTCCAGAAAGGATCGCGAAAACGAAAGCGGGGTGATCTTCAAGGTAGGTTCACCCGGCGGGGTTGTCAACCCTGCCGGCCGGTCAAGGGGGGCGCGTGGTTCGGTCCTGGGGGGCGAGGTCGGGGCGCATGGGCTGTGCAAGCACGTTGAACATGGGGGATTTTTCGGGCAGTCCCGGACTCCTTCTTTGCGGCGGTTAGAGATGCCCCCGCCACAAAATGGTGTCCCGCTTCCAGTTGTCGTCATCCTTGAAAGGGTAGTTGATGTTGAAGTGAAGCCCCCGGCTTTCTTTGCGGACCATGGCCGAGGTGATGATGAGGTCGGCCACGAGCGCCAGGTTCCGCAGTTCGATTAGGTCGCTCGTGACGAGAAAGTCCCAGTAATACTGGTGGATCTCGCTCATGAGCGCGTCGATTCGCCGTTTGGCCCTCTCGAGGCGTTTGTTGGACCTGGAGATGCCCACGTAGTTCCACATAAGCCGCCGGATCTCGTCCCAGTTGTGGGCCACGACCACGGATTCGTCGCTGTCCACGGCGTGTCCGCTCGACCAGTCCGGGATGGAGGGTGCCTGTGGGGGCTCTGCCTGGAGGGTTCGGACGGCGTGCGCTGCGGCCCGCTCGGCGAAAACCAGGGCCTCCAGGAGGGAGTTGCTGGCCAATCGGTTTGCACCGTGAAGGCCTGTGCAGGCCACTTCGCCCGCCGCATAGAGATTCCGGATATCGGTCTGTCCGTTTAAGTCCACCACGACGCCGCCGCAAGTATAGTGGGCTGCCGGGACGACGGGCACAGGCTCACGGGTCATGTCGATTCCGTATTCGAGGCACTGCCTGTAAATGTTGGGGAACCGGGTCCGGATGAAATCGGCGTCCCGGTGCGTGATGTCGAGAAAGACGCACTCATCGCCGCTTTTCTTCAGTTCCATATCGATGGCCCGGGCCACAATGTCCCGGGGTGCCAGGCAGCCTCGGGGATGGTACTTCTCCATGAAGGGCACCCCACTTTTCAGGAGCAGGATGGCGCCCTCGCCCCGGACCGCCTCAGAGATGAGGAAGGACTTGGCCTTGGGGTGATAGAGGCAGGTCGGATGGAACTGAATGAACTCCATGTTGGCTACCCGTGCTCCGGCTCGATAGGCCATGGCCACCCCGTCCCCCGTGGCAATGTCCGGATTGCTCGTGTACCGGTACACCTTGCCCGCGCCGCCTGTGGCCAGCAGGGTGCGAGGGGCCAGGAAGGTGTGGACCTCGTTGCGGACGGTGTCGAGAGCGTACACGCCCCAGCAGGATTTGCGGTCCGGAGGGGTCGTCCTCCCTCTGGGGTGCACGAGGAGGTCGATGGCCACGTGGTAGTCGCGAAAATGGATCCGGGGGTTCTCGGCGGCGACTTCGTACAGCCTGTCCACGAGTTCCCGGCCCGTGAAATCGGAGGCATGGAGGATTCTCCGCTTCGAGTGCCCCCCCTCGAGGGCCAAGTCATATTGGAGGAACTCCGAGTCGTTGCGCCTGGTGAACCGGACGCCCAGCTCGACGAGTTCCCGGATTCGGGCCGGTCCCTCTGTGATGACCGTTTTGACGACCTCCTCGTGACAGATGCCGTCCCCGGCCTCGAGGGTGTCTCGGACATGCTCGTCGAAGGAGTCGTCGGAGCTGGATACTACGGCGATCCCGCCCTGGGCGTACTGGGTGGAAGACTCCTTGGCGTCTTTCTTTGTCAGCACAATGACCTCACCGCAACGGGACGCTTTCAGGGCGAACCATAGGCCGGCAATGCCTCCTCCGATCACGAGAAAATCGCATTCGTATCGCATCGGCTCTCTCCTCGTACCCTCTTGGCAGGGCTTCATTAAAACAGAAAAGCCGTCGATTGAACAGAAGGAGAGAACAGAAGGATCTTCTCCCGCCGAGGACGGGACGGGACCAAAGCAAACGGGGTGTTCTGATGGTGCGGGCAAGGTTTGACAACGGACGAATCATCGCAAATCATAAGGGCCCTGGTCGGCAGAAGCGCCTCCCAGAAGGATACCCGCTGTGAAGACGCTCGCCCGGGGTCTCGCGATTCTGCTCGTTGTCGTCGGCAGCGCCTCTGAGGCCTGGCCCGACATATATTCTTTCGAAGACGAACAGGGGGTGGTGCATTTTACGAACGTCCCGGTCGACGACCGGTATCGGTTCAAGGAAAAAGAAAACATCCGGAAGTTCAAGGTCTTCATCTACGAGAGCAACGAGAGGCAGTATGATCCGATCATCCGGAAGGTCGCAGGCGAGGAAGGGCTGGACCCGGATCTGCTGCGGTCCCTTGTGTCGGTCGAATCGAATTTTGACCCGGTCGCGATCTCCCCGAAGGGGGCCATGGGGCTCACGCAGCTCATGCCCGAGACGGCAAGGAGCCTCGGTGTGGACAACGTGTTTCATCCCGAACAAAACCTGGGGGCCGGCGCCAGGCATTTGCGGGCTCTGCTGGACAAGTACGACGGAGATCTCTCGCTTGCCCTGGCTGCTTACAATGCGGGAGAGAAAGCGGTGGAAACCTACCAGGGGATTCCTCCTTATCCGGAAACCGAGATGTACGTTCGGGAAGTGCTAAGAAGGTACCGAAAGGCGAAGGAGCGGTCCGTGAAGACCGACGGAACGGTTGGGGAGCCCCCCTGATCCGTGCGCGAATCGGACCGAGCGCGGGTTGCAGGACGAAGGGAAGGGATGGATCATGGCGGCAGGACGGCGAAGAAGCCGCATGCGGGATGTTCCGAATCTGCTCACCCTCTGCCGGGTCGCCGTGATCCCGCTTCTCGTGGTGCTCCTGAGCTTCCCCAGGCCGGCGACTCGGGCCCTGGCGGCGCTGCTTTTCGTCTTGGCGTCCACCACGGACTACTTCGACGGATATTTGGCCAGGCGGTACAACGTCATCTCTCCCATGGGCAAGATCCTTGACCCCATGGCGGATAAACTCCTCGTTATGGCGGCCCTTGTCATGCTCGCAGCCTGGCCCGAGGGGGGTGTGCCGGCTTGGATGGTCGTGGTGATCCTGGCCAGGGAGATGTTGGTGACGAGCTTGCGCGGGATCGGGGTCACCCGGGGCGTGCTCATTCAGGCAGAGGAACTGGGGAAGTACAAGACGACTCTGCAGATCTTCGCCGTGACGGCCCTTATCATTCGCGATCCCTACGGGCCCATCGATTTCCACCTCGGGGGCCTGTACTTCCTTTGGGCGTCCCTTGTCCTGAGCGTGTGGTCTGCAGTCTCCTACTTCCGGAAGTTCTGGGCCCAGGCCGTGGGGGAGCCGGCCGATCGGGGCGATCCGGGTTTGAGAGCGGGGGAGGAGTCGAGGCATGGATAGGCTGGCAGAGCCATCCAGGCCCTCCCCGGGGCTGCCGGGCCTGGACCGGCTCCAAAAGGCTCTGGGGTACCGCTTCCGGGATTTGTCGCTCCTTGAGGAGGCCCTTACGCACCGGTCCCTGCTGAACGAGATCAACGACAGGGGGAAGCGGGACAACGAGCGGCTGGAATTCCTGGGAGATGCGGTACTCGGGCTGGTCGTGGCTGAACTTCTCATGAAGGCTTTGCCCGAGGGACGGGAGGGAGATCTCACGCTCAACCGCGCAGCCCTTGTGAAGCGGAAAAAACTGGCTGACATCGCCCGCAGGCTTTCCCTGGGGGACTACCTCTACCTGGGCAAAGGAGAGGAACGGACCGCCGGGCGCCAGAAGATATCGATTTTGGCCGACGCCTTCGAGGCTGTGGTCGGAGCCGTGTTTCTGGACGGGGGGTTCGATTCCGCTCGGACCTTGGTCCAGGACCACTTTGCCGAGTATCTCGAGGACATCCGGAACCGGCATCAGGCGACCCCTGATCCTAAGACCAGGGTCCAGGAACTGTTCCTGGCCTTCTTTCATACATCGCCTGTTTATGAGGTGATCGAGGAGTCGGGGCCGGAACACGCCAAGAGCTTCCACGTGCGGCTGTGCCTGAAAAACCTCTCCCTGGCGAGCGGACGAGGAACGAACAAAAAGGAAGCCGAGCAGGACGCTGCCGAACGATTTCTCAGACATCTTGAAGGGAATCCTTTGGGCATGCGTTGAGAAGAGAGTTGTCAAAGCTCTCTCCTGATGGTCTCTATACATAGCGTCTTAAATAATTGCGCATATCGGGATTTTCTGGTAACGTTTCTTCAGAAAGGAGACCGATATGCGAAAGCTGGAGATCCAAGACGCCGAGGTTATGCGAATAGCCCTGCA